>ERZ1740055.58-NODE-58-length-17093-cov-7.439899_pt1 | contig 17093 bp, 13 predicted proteins | sample MGYA00581747_ERZ1740055 | MGnify/ENA primary metagenome ERZ1740055 (study PRJEB43018, sample SAMN04849739) | marine metagenome | isolation source: floating plastic debris | place: Pacific Ocean | collected 2008-08-28 | study: EMG produced TPA metagenomics assembly...
TACTTCTGACACCATTAACCCATGCAATTTCGTCTCTAACCATCCTTGTTTGTGCTGACGATATACCTCACTCTACTTTCTCTGGTTCTATTCCCGATGTTCCTAAATGTTTTATTTTTCATTGCTATGTCGTTATTGTCAGGACCTGTCATTAGACCAGATTGATGCCCGCATCAAATGTCTGCGCCAGACGCTTCGGAGCAGTACCACGTGATCATGTGAAATTTGTGTCTTTGTTACTTGATGTAAGTTATGATAAAAAGTTGCCATTAAAGCTGCGAGTCGAAATCTATACAGCCGTCATTAAGGAAGAAGGAACAGATGAAATTAGAGAGGACAAACGGATGCGAGGCGTTGGTTGTTGGGAGTATCGCTAAGAGAGAGGAAGATGAGTTAGGATATCAGAGATGAGGTGGGGCTGGTGCCAATGGTGGCAAGAGGCATACCACGTGGTCAGGAGCGAGGAATGATTCTATGATTAAGAGCATGGAAAAAACAGATGGTGGGCAGGTGCTCAAAAGGAAGGTAAAGAATGAGGTGGCGTTATGTAATTGAGAGAAATTTACAGGCTTTTGAGACTACACGAACAGGATATGGAAGACATAACGTCCTGGAGACAACATAAGAGTGGCAGATCCACTTAGGAATTAATAAAGCTCCAGGGTTTTTTTTCCAGCCTCGTAACCAGGTTCATTTCCTTCCCGTGAATGGAGCCTGTGTACGAGGTTGAATTTTTTCAATCGTATTAGTTATGGAGTGATTCATTTCTGACCCAGTCTTTGTGGTAACTTATGCTTGTTAGAGATCACGTAAACACCGAAGTGCAACTTAGAATAAGAGAAACCTCTTCTATCATTGCGAAAACCTATCCACAATATACACTAAATGACTGCTCACGAGCAAAACATCTGTTTTGTTTCCCGAGAATCTCGCTGTATACAGCAGTCCTTGTGTCGTTTTGAGTGTTTATGGAGTCTTCCTCTACAAGGAGTTCTCCAATTTAATCTTCTGAAAGATGAGAAAAACGTTTCTTTGGGGGCTCCATTTTTGTTTTTGAATGAAAACAGTCAAAATTGCAAATACAAACTTAGTACGCGCGGCCACCGAATTTCCCGCCGAATTTTCCCGCTCCAAACAAGACAGCGCGAGAATTTTCGAGATGTTGACCAACTGGGTAACACTTGATATCAACTCATCCACGTAACCTTGATGTAGCCAATGAGGACACGCATTCGAGTCGAGAATAAACTAGCTATATAACAACAAACAATTTTACCATAATCCTTTACGAGCCTAGTGGCCCAAGCAAAAGAGATCCGTAGATTCACCCTGGACGGGACACTAATCCATCGCAGTTTAGCTCTAAGAAGACGGCCATAATCTATTTATCGACCTCTTATGGATGGAAAACCGAGCAAGCTTTATCGGAAAAGGTCACACAAATGCTCAAATATGGGCAAAGCTGGGGAGTTTGAAACCCCGGCCTTGTTGTCGAAAGGGAGAATCTTACCACTACCGTCAACAATGCTTATCTCAAATGTTCTGTAGATGCTTTGCATGACATTAGGTCGAGCAACTTTCTTGATTGTGATCATAAGATTTTAAGTTTCCCAGAAAATTATGCCAGCAAAACCAAATTATGCTAATGAGATTTAAAGTGTTTTGCATATCTTATCAAATCCGAACAAAAATTATTTTTAATATGCAGTTGCTTAAAACCAGGTAACAACAGCACTGTCTTCAAAGATAAACTGGTGAATAGCAGAAGTAATGTCAAAATGTTGAATATTTTAAGAACCGTTCCTGAGTCACGTGACCGTGCAAAGCTTCTATATTGTTCATTTGTTCTATTGCTGGTTTTCACCTGACTTAATGGCGGCCATGTTGGTGTACTTTAACAAAAGAATTTTGTTTATTTTTTTTTTGTTTGGGACACCAACATGGCCGCTATGTCTATTGTCTTTTGTCTCTCTTGGGATTGTGTTGGGAGAATTTAAAAATACAACTGGCACTGAAAGGGTTAATCTTAGTTTAGGGAACTTTCATTTTTTATATGATATTAGGAGGGAAGAGGTTTTGAAGCGGTTGCGGGTTCGATTCCCGTTATTGACACAGACTTTTTCTGAACATTCAACTTGAGGAACACTTTCTTTCCATCTTTATAACCAAGTTGCAAGCTTCCATATGGTGGGAGGAGGTTTTAGAGCGTTTTGTTCATGTAGGGGGAGGAGGCCGTCATTTGCTTGTTTTTAGAAAACTTTCTAAATTGCATCAGTCCTCACTCAACACTTCATAAAAAATAAACGGTCCCTTAGTATATAGTTTAAATGTTGGTTGATGAAAAATTACCTTTCCTGCTCAATCAGATCGAAAAATAGTAATTTCTCTTCGGTAACGTTTTTTAGTAATTATTTATTAGATGTTATTATATTCTTATTATAAAGACATATGTAATGTATTTGTTTCGTGCGCGTTTTTTGCGCGAAATTTTCCCGCCTTTCGGTTAATAGCAACGTGCTCACCAAGTGTTGATCACGTACCAAGTGTTTTAGTTTCCTCAAGGGCAGCTTAACTGCCTTTCCTGTATTCTTTTTTTTTGTTATTTTCGTTTTTCATTTTCAGACCAAAGCCTTAATCTACCCTTCAGAAAGCTGTTTGCTCGGCATAAAATACATTCTTAATTTTTTTTTCAAGAAAAGTCTTGTTTTGCGGTTGTCTCGACGTAACTTTTCGTTAATGGTGTTGTGTCATGCATGATTATTTTACACTAGTATCATATCGGAGACTTCAAACTGTAGAGTTTTGAATTCAACTAATTACCATTAACCAGTTTCAGTTAATATCGACAATGCAATTTACCGGTGTTTTGGAGTTAAATAACATCTTGCGAGAAAATAATAAATGTTAGTTGGTAAAGAACACGACCACTCATAAACATTTTTCTCCAACTGTGTTTTCTCTGTCTTGTAAAATTGTCTTAATTCCTTTATATTTTAGAATAGAGGTAAATATATACATTAAACGGAACTTAGGTTGTATTCAAATTATCATTTCGGAGTCTCTTTCATCGCTTGACGAATGATAAACTTCCTCATCCGAGTCTTTGCTTTCGTTTGTGGCAATGGATGATTCGTTCTCGAGTTCTTGCCTTAAAGTCTGGTTATGTTCTTGGGCTTTCATTCTTAAAACCGCAATACTGTTAGAGCGAAACTCATCTTTATCTTGATCTTCTTTTATTTCACCGCCATCTTTATTTTCAGCTTGTTTCGCTTTCTTGTGCATTCCCAGTAGCCACTGCGCTTTACCACTGTTTGCAAGGTGTGGGGGGAGGGGGAGGGAGTGTCTGACCATAGCCCCGTACAAGCCATACTCGGCCATAATAGAGCTGTGTCCCCAGCATTTTTCTTTCTTACGCCATTTCGCCCGGCGATTTTGAAACCAAACCTGCATTCAAAAATGACATGAGATTTGTGAACCAACAGTGACTCTAGTCAAGACAGCTTTTAATAATCAGTGTTTAGGAATTATGTTTTTTTTTCTACCAAATTAAATACTCAATTTCCTTCTAAATATTATCAAAAATTAATCAAACTATTCCACATTTAACTAATCCAAGGTACCTGGCTTTTTCTCCGTTACATTTATGATCTTTTTCAATATTAGTTGAGTTTTCAAACCAATTCGGGAACACTGTACCACAGTTAATTTTGTTTCTTGCCTTTGATGCGAATCCTCTTTTTCTAACAGTTTCTCAACACTGTAACTGGAGGTAACTGGAGTATATTTACTTACGGTAATAAATATACCTGCTTAGGTCAGTTAATACTGTATGTTAGTTTAACATATATATCACAAATCCGCGATATTCCTTTAAATTTATTTTAAACATCAAGATGGATGTTCACTGTTGATATCTGATGCCATAAAGCTACCATTAACTGATGTAAAACCACAACAAATGTGCGATTTCCTCGGGCAAGAAAGCGTTGCTTCAATTAGAAAGCTAGTCAATTGTCCAACGAAACCATAGGAATGACTTCTCCTAATGGCTTAGTAGACTAACTAGAGAGTATCAGCGCGATTAGGGTTCCACTTTGAGTTTAAACGAATCTTCATTTTCAATTGAAATTTTGTATTTCAAGTGGTGGTATCTCGATTTGTTTTAATGTAAGTTTGATGAGGCGCTTTATCGCGGTTTTCATTTCGGTTGATATCTGATCGGAAATCTACTCACTTGAAGAAAAGAAGATCGGAAATGAGGGAAAGGCAATTTGGACTCAGCCATGTGCACTGCGCAATATCCGCTGAGTTCGAGGATCAAAAGTAAAACTCTAGACAACCATTTGATTAAAAACAGAAAAAGATCAGATAGAGCGGCATTAAAACGACATAATTTAGATGAAAAGAAATTTATTTACTTTTGTTTCTTTGAAAATGACCATCAGTAGCGTTGCTTGTGTTGAATTTTGGCGACTTTTGGTTTTTGTTAAAAAAGCTTTCACAAACTCTACTTTAGTTTTACTTTTTTCTTTTTTTTGTTTGTTCAGAAGTGGTTCATATTGATTACTTACAAATAGTGACAAGTTGGTTCGAAATTTAACATGCCTTGTAGATTTTAACAACGTTTTAGTCGTTTTCAAAAAAAAACAGTCCTCAAGATTTTCCAAAATTAGGTCGCATGCTGTGAAAGTGCTTCTGTTTTCCTAAACCAATTCACTCGTGTTACATCTTGTAAGATTTTAACAATATTTAAGTATGCTAATTTGTGTGGTAATTACACCACAATGTACTCCCCGGTTGTTGGTATTGCCTTTGGCGCGGCTTTCAGACTTTAGATCTTTGATTAAACTTTATGAAAACTAGAAACGTCACTCCGCTTTAAATCGCTCAAAGCTGTTTTTACATGTTTTTGTAATATTACATTAATGCTTTCCGAAAATCGCAAATCATTGTTTTATTCGAGTGTCCTTTGCCTTTAGTTTTTTTTCTTGATAAACCGATAAGACTTTGTCTAATTTCAAGCTTGTTCAGTGGCTGAAAAATATTCTGGAGCCTTTGAAATCTGGTACATCTGCACAGGTTGCGAGAGCTGCTGTTCATAACATAAGTAAAAGATTTATATTTTGTATTTGTAACTATTATAATGTAAACTAAATTGTTTTTGACCTCTTTTCATAGAGCTTGAGTCTTAACTTAGTAGTTTTCAAAAGCAAACAGAAAGTTTCTGTGAAATTGTATAGAAAACAAAAAGATTGAAAACAAATTCATCTTTAAAGTACGCTTAGGCTCAACATTTTATTGCCAATCAAAAACTATGAATAATCTTTGTTTTTTTACTTTTGCCTTTGAGCGAATAAAAAGTATTTTAAAGAGAAATTCTGCTAAAAAGTATAAATGTTATCAATACACAAAGGTTTGACACTGTATCTGCATTCTAGTTTTCTAAAAATTAGTTATAAACTTGTATTCGTACAGAACATTTACATTACGCGCCATTTCACAACTTTTGACTAACACTTGTACTTTCAACACAAATCTGTTCATTGAAACGTGTTTAGAGGCTGCTATTAGCCAAACATATAAACTATGATTATACATAGTTAGTATTAATGTTACCGACATCAGCTCAATGGGTCTTTTGTCTTGGTCAGTGCCGTAAATCGAGTTAACACCACACCTTCTGCCATTTTTTTCATTGCAAGTGAAATTACAGATTTTCAGAAGGTCTCAATTGAAGCTAATGAGAAAAGCTAGGACTTATTACTGACTAATAGCATTAATTATTCAAGAAAACTATAACGGCTTGAACAGTAGTGCAAATCTGAATAATTCACACTCTAAAATGGTCATTAAGAAAGAATAGATGTTTTTTTTTTCTAATGAGCATTTGTTTTTATGCTGTATATATGGGTTTAGAGTCGGCACGTTCAAGCATCATGGCCCTTCAATTTGCCTTTCTTAAAGTGCTTCTTCGTCCAGAAGAAACAATTCAGAATTCGGAGAAGATTTTAGTCTTAGTGAAAGAACAAAATTAGAGCTTACGCTTTGGTTCACCTGTCGCCTATAAACAAAATGGTTATTCGTTATAATAAAGCCGGTATTTAGCTTTGCTAATGATTTGCAAATATAACCCATTGTATTAGCTCTTATAGAGAGAACATGATGAAATATCTTTTTTCAGTTTCCCACACATTGAATTTGTCGTATAATTTCACTAGTCAATCGCTTTTTACTCAAATATTTTGTAAGCGTTTTCTTAGGTAATGAGAAATAGCTCTTTGATGGCTTTGAGCCGTAAGTGTTGGAAGAGACAATTAAAACAACATCTTGGCTAACGAGTTATAAATGATTTAAGACAAAGTAGCTTAACAACTTTATAGTTTTAAAAGGGTTTTCTGATTTTTTTGTTGTCCTTGATAGGGGAATTTAAACAAGTTATTTAAAATAACCATGATAACTTTTATGATGGAGTTGCGATTGAATGAACTGCAAATGAACAAATGCAGATTCTTATCAAAAATTAAAGTTTCCTTGTTACTCGAAAGGAATTTGGTAGGTTTATTACCGGTCCTTCGGCCAAATAGCTGGTAGTTAAGTAATTTTTAAAATGAAAGATTTTGTGGCGGAGATATTCAGTCGTTTGAACACAAAACTTTGTCCCTGAAACAAACTCAGGAATTATTGCATGCATTGTAGTCTCGGTTACACGTCTACAAATAAGAAAGACAAGAAGCTTTTTAACACTTGTGGTTTGTTAGTCTTCAATCGGTAATAGGAATAAAGAGGAAATTCACTTCTACAAAATTTAACAGTTGGCTCGTTAAGGTTAAATCGTTTTTGTGATGTTTTAGTTAGAAACTCACGCGCCCACAGTCCAACTAACTCTTCCTTATTAAGATAATCTTTTCAGGCAAACAACAGTAAAACCGAATCTAAAATAAACTTGTTATAGACCACACTTGTTTTAGAATAATCTGAAACAAAGTGAGAGGAGACTGTTGGGATCTTTGAAACAATAAAGTTTTTGTCTTAAGTTTGGCTTGAGGTTCCGAACATTGACAACTGACACTGAACTGACCGACGCTCTTTGAAGCCAGAACATTCTGACAACGCAAAAAATTGATTTATGATTTCATTTATTTGGGTGCTTGTTTTCAATGTAGCAGTTAATCTTTCCCAAGAAATAGCTTCAGCTAAGCGTCAAGGAAAAACAAACCCTAAAAAGCTTAAGCAGTTTTTTTACTTGCGCGGTTTTGAAAAAAGTAATTGAGTAATTTGGGTCGTTCAAACAAAACATCTTCAAACATGAGTCATATATAAAAGAATGGCATAGTCCAACACTTTTGAATGCGAGTTTCATTGTCTGTAATTTTTGCTTGGTGAGTGACTTTTGCTAATTTTACATTGCTTGTCTTCCGAGCAAATTTATCACGCTGTTCAAATTAATCCTAAACGCCCTGAAGTCGGCCGTTTCATTACTGTCAAAACCACGTCTTGTTATTTGGGACCCCAGGGGAAAATGAGTCAGATTTTTCAGGCGTAAACACCGTAAATAAAATTAGCAATCAAGCTTGAGAAAGCTCCAAGGTATAATTATGTGCTCCAATTTAGTAAATATATAAAATCGCTTTAGGGTTAAGCTGTGGAATTTATGTTTCGCAGCCTTCGCAGTTTCTCTTCACTTAATTTCAAGAACCGGTGCTCTTTTGAAATTTTCAGTGTTCCGCCTTTAAAATATAATTAAAGGTTTGTTCTAGCAATAATATTTTTCATGGGAAAAAAAAAGGAAATTAACATATCGGAAAAAATGTGTAAAATTGACTTTCTCAGTTGGTAATTTTTTCTACAGTGAATAGATATTAACAAATTTTTAGTCAAATCAAAACTTCGCAATTCAAGGGAAAAATCATGCTTCCAAGATCGTTTGTTGAGGGTTTCATGTTGCAATTTTCAAAAGAAAAACTTTGAAATTCAAAAAAGAGTTGAGTTTGGGTTGAAGAAATGTATTGTAAAAATATTTTCATGCCATATTCTGTTGCGCATCAGAACTCCTTTAATTCTTTGTGTAACTTGAAGGAAAGCAATTGTCAAATCATTTAATACTTGGCTTGAAGTAATTGTCTATCACGTCACCCTTTTTTTTTTTTCGTTTTTTTTAAATAAACTTTGTTTTAATACGCCTTAAGTATTAGATTTGTCCTTAGAAAGTTCCACGCCAACTCATTCTGCTCACCTCTCGAAAATTGGGAAGTGTTTACTTATCTAAAAGGAATAACAAACATGAAAAGTTCGCAAAGGATATATCCATGCTTCTCTATTGATTATTTTCTACTAAATCATATTGTTTTGTTATAGAACAAATCTTATACAACTTTTGAGATGTTTTTATACAACCAGTGTTATGGTAAAACGAATTCCTTATTTCACATGATAACGGTTTTATAGTTTGATAAATCTTGAATTTAAAGCTATAGGCGTACGGGGACTATCTCGGTTTATTAAAAGATTCCAAAATAGATAGATGTTAGGATTCTTTTTAAAGAAGTAATTTTGTTTCTTTTGGACCGCTTTGATGTTTACCGTGACAATTCTGAAAATGTCTTAAACCGACAGCATCAAAAATAGTTAAAATACTTGGTTCTCTTTTAAGTTTATGTTATTCCGCATAATCAACAACAATGGAAAATTTTCGAGTGCGGTTTCAACTTATCTAAACAAATGTGAATGAACGCAGAAGTTCCACACCAAGTCTCATAATTCCTTATTTATCTTGCCTCCGTTTTAACTTTGTCCCGCATTTCCGGCCGCCAATGAAATTCGATCAGTAGCTTTACGAAATCCTTTTCCATTTATCTTACTTTGTTAGTCTTATAGATCTCGCAGATTAAGAGATAGGTTTTCTTGTTACTCGCTATAATCTTTATCAAGGAAGTTGAGATCTCACCAAACTCCTCCCGGTTCAGTTTTCACATCTTTTGCTTCGAAAATAAATTTCTCGTTTTTAGTTCACAATTGGCTTGGGAATGAAAATAGTTCAAAATTGTAAAAAAGAAATGTGGAATTTACCAATTAGATTAATTTTTGACCAGTTTTGAAGTTTTTTTCTGAAAAAAAACTAACATTAAAATCTATGTTTTCTTTAACCCTTAAAGTTTTATTACTGTCAACCAACTCCAAATAAAACCCGACAACTAAATTTTCGTTTTCTTTAAAACCTTCATTAGTTTGTGTATTTGTCCTGTTAAAGTTTATTAAAGGTTTTGGCATGTTATCTCCGTAAATTTCCGCTTTATGGAAACGTGATAGCGTTTTATATTTGAGGTATAATAAATCTAGGAGAGTGCTAAATAAACTTCACCAACCTACCAAAAAGGGCCGTTAAATTACAATTTAGGAAGCAATTAAAACCAGCCAAATAACAAGCAATATATAAGGTAAACGAGAACTTCATGAATGACGCTATGGCTTGATTTCTAATTAAGTTTCAGCTTTATTTTTTGTTTGCCAGTTCTATAACTTAGCTTCCGTTGTAATTTGCTAAAAACGTTATTTCAATTGAATCTTCATCGAGCGGAATCAGTTTTCCGCTCAGTTCAATGGCTAATACTTTTGTGTTTTTAAAAGCGGGAAAGAGCAAATAATTTTCAGCGGTTTCAATTTTTTCCTTTATGTGAAACAAACTGGCTTGGATTTTCTCCCAACCTAGCCCGAGTTCTAGTTAATATTGTACCCATGATCAAGTCAAGATTACATCTTTTTTACTTCAACCTGTCCCTGATTTTGATTGTGTTTCATAAAAAACAATATTGAATTCGGGTCCTGACTGTCAACGAGGCACCTGCTTGGACAGGAGCCGTGTAAGAGTCGAAATAATTACCATCATTATATGCACCTCGCAGCACTAATGAACACTAATGAAGGCCAATTGGATTCATGCTTTTTGTAGGCTTTTACAGTCGAGTAAACCCAAACAAAATCATGCATTTTTGAAGATAGCCATTACTAGGCAAGTTTTAATCACAATTAAATTGTTTTTTTTTTCTATGGATTAAAAATGATGTTATGATTTTGACTGAGTTGCGTATTCACCTTACTCAAATGGTTTTTCATTAGCAGATGTTGGAGGAAGTTGTTCGAAGTGACGTGATCTAACCCAAAGACATGTTCAAACCTTGAGTTCAAAATAAGATGTCGTCCATTGCCGCGATGTTCATTTACAAGGTCTCTTTTTACAACCTTTTTAACTGCAAATTAAGCGATTTGTGCTTCTTTTTTTTCCATTAGCAAATTTTAAATCGACAAAGTACCTTAATTTTTTTAACCAGTTAGGGAAATATTTAAAACAAGCAAGGCTTTATGTAAGACGAAGCTCGTAAAAGGTTGGTATTTAAAACAATTCGTGGCATTTTCGCAGCTTTTGAACTTTTAAGCTTGGTAGAAACTGTCTTGAGTCAGTAACAATAGAAATACAAACCTGAATTCGGTCTTCGGGAAGGTCAATTTTCAGCGATAAATTTTCCCTCGCGTAAACATCTGGGTAGTGGCTTTCTTTAAACGCCTTTTCCAGTTCTTCAAGCTGGTAATTAGTAAAAATTGTTCTGTGTCTTCGTTTCTTTGCTTTTTTGCTTGAGTTTTTTTCACTTGCTAATATTATGGATTTCTCACTTTGCCTTTCATCTTTTACTTCTAAAAAAAGAGGTTTGTGTTAGTTCAGCATAATAACATCAAACGGAAGTTTAGTATACAGTCGGTGTCACAACTTTCAATTTGCTTTATTACTAATTCTATAAATAAAGTGCAGTTCTTGTGCAACACAGCTGGATATTCGTAGCTGGCCTAAATTCATTGACTGCAAACTTTCTCAAATAAAACTGTTGACTAAAAATATTTTTGGTTGTTCATCGAAAAAAGCGTTGCTAAACTACTAAACGGCCCTAACAGCTGCAGCTGCCTTCAGGCGCATCAATTTTGTTTTCATGTTTTGCGCTGGTTGTACATTTTGTCTGAAACTGAACTTTTTTTAAACTCTAATATTGAGATTTTAAATTGGCATGAATCTTCACAGCGGACTCTTGTTTCACGTTATCCGTTCTTAGAATCCCGGGTTGTAACTTCCAATGACTACTGATTCGTGTTTAATTAGGGAATTATCTTCCATTACGGGATCATTTGTTGTGTGATCAGAAATGCCGAGGGCTGTGGGAAAGTTGAAAGTTCTTTACTGTGACAAAGATATCCCTTACTCTATAAGAGTAACAAGAAACACGATCCTCTTGGAAAAGAGAATTTCGCTCGAGTTTTCTTACTTACCGGATAAATTCGGCAGTTTTGATGGCGGATCCAACAGTCGTGAAGTAGATAATTGAGAAACGAAAGAAAACACTTTTGGCTCGTCTTGAAAGGTGTGAGACGGGCATGGCGACTTTGTTGGCTTGCTTTCGTTCAGTCCAAGAATGTCGTGTATAGCAAATGAGTGAACTGGTGATGAGCGCTTTAACGGCGGCATCCCATCGGCTTTCGACAACGCGAAACAAAACTGCATTATGAAGTTTGTTTCGTCTGACGAGCGGTGAGTGAGTATTACGCTTGCAGTTCGTTTGATGGCCTTGTTTAGTTGCACTAGTTATTCCTGTACTCTGCGCTCCCGCCAACACGATATGGAGAACTTTAATGTTTTTGTAATCACTTTTATCTATATTTCTCTATTAATTAGCTATTGTCCTCAACGTAACATAGAAATAATGTGAAGGAAATTGAACAATCAATCATCAACTGTCAATCAGCAGCCGACCTCGTCACTGGTTCGTTTAATAAGCCCCCTTTCAGGGAAGAATAAAAGAATTGATTCGGAGGCTAGCTGGAAACCAACATCATGTTATTTATCTTGCACCCAAATTAGTTCGCCGTGCAGCCGAAGAAAGCTATGAAGAAAGCTCTGGGCTCTTGTCAATTAGGAGAATTTCCCGAAAAGTGCTTGAGCAAAGTTTTGTTTTCAGTTAATTAATTGTAATCCTTAAGAAATATGCTCATTATACGGTCGGGTAAACACGAAATACCATGTTGGCCAGAAAACATTATTTCTTTTTTCATCGAAGAAAATCTCAAGTTGTTGTTCGTATTACCAAAATTAATTATTCACACTGTTTGTTAACGTTTTTTTGTGTTCGAGTTTGTCTTGCTGATCGCATGGTAGATTTACAAAAAGTCAATTTTGCGCGAAACGTGTGAGGATATGATTAATGATAAGATCTTGTACATTAGCGAAGCTTTTCGCGGCTTTCTATTGCTCAAAATTTACGGTGATTAAATTCGATCAAGAGGCAATGAGCACTTTTCATTATCCCGGGCTTAAATTTTGAAAACCGAACATTTTATCTCTAATTACAACAAATGTAATCCGAGTGCAATTTCAGTTTTAATGAACACTCTCCTATCTTATGCATTCAATGAACTTTAAGGAAGAACTTACGTCAAGTGACTACGGAAGGAAGCCCGTCGAGTGCTCGAAAAGAAACCCATCAAATGTCAAAGAATACCCATCAACTGTCAACGAGTGAGGTAGAACCCATAACGTGTAAATTGCACTGCAGAGAACTTTGCTGACATGCCACTTATTGTCAGATATCAGACGAACGGTGCCTGTTACATCTCCCCTATTGAGTTCAGAGGGAATTAAAAAGATTTATCCAGCTTTGGTACAGATGAAACTGGAGATGGATAAAGAATTAATTAAAGTTCTTTCGAATCGTAAGCATATTTGGGCTGAAGAGTTTTCCGCATGGCAATGAGTTTTGTTTTCTTTTTCAATTAGTAATAGCAGATAAAATAAAATTCAAAAAAAGAAGGCAACGTCTCGTTTTGTGCAGTGGATGGAGCCGGGCGTTTACCAGTCTTAGCGCCTGCAGTGAAGGTTTTTCTGCATCTGCTAGAGGCGCAGGCTGCGGGTAATTAGAGGCCAAAACCGTGAGAAAATAATGCTTTGACGTTACAAAAGTCAAGGCTTAAATCAACAGCACAATATGTAGTCTTTATTATTTTTGATTCGAGTTTGTACGGTGCACAAAACATGCACCAAAAGTCCCGTTTTTGTTTTAAACTATATTCGCTAGTAGTCTTAAAACAAAAGTTTTATCGGTCATTCTTCCTGAAACTGTACACCTAAACCTAGCAGTTTTAGCTCCAAAAAAGTAATCTTCAAATTAGAACTAATTCAATCTTATTTGAAGAGAAAAAAATATTAAGTAAGCCTGTTTGCTACTTTATATCACCCTTACAAAAAGAGAGAAAATAAGTATGTTTGTTCATTTATTGTTATGTACGAACAAAAACATTTCCTACTAATAATTGTCATTTAAAAGGTCAAACTTTCTAGAAAATATTTTTTTTCTTTTTAAACATTGAAATGCATTTATTTATTATTAATGTTTCTCGTAAAATGATTGGACTGAATGGATTTTAAACTTTTACTTCCAACAAGATGTCCGTGTCGAAAACTTTAGGCTCTCAAAATCCAAAAAAAATTCTGTTTTGTTCGTGATATGAGCGAATATTCTCGATATATAGAAGTGTTTTGGCCTTTGTAAGTCTTGATTTAAGTTTCCCTGCTTATCTAATTGCTATGAAGTTGAAATTATTAAAAATGAATATGTGCATTGCTTCAACTGTTAAAAAAAAAAGTTAAATCAATTGAAAGTATGACAAGTCGAGTTTCGTCTCGAGGGCATTAAGTGGCCGCCATCCAATTCAGCTCAGATAATAATGAGAAGTAAGTTTGCTTTTTAGGCCTTTTTCCCTTAGCTTTATCGTAGGGGTAAAATCAATGCAGGGTTTACAAACAGCTATTCAGACACAACATTTGTTAGTAATTAAGTCTAAAAATTTAGAAATATAGTTTTCTTTTTATTGCGGCCCCAGCACTCTTAGCCATCGTTTCACTTCTATCGTAAAACTTAAAACAGGACAACTCATTTCTTTTGCACAGAAAGTCATTGTTTTTAGATAACCTTTGGCTCGTTTAACTAAAAAGGAAAATTCGCGCAAATTTAGTCGAATAAAAAAGATTGCGTTTCGCTTAGGGCACCGAATCCGTCTGAACTCGTCTTGTTGCCGTCTCGAAGATTAGTTAGCCTTGCTTCGAACAGAGGTTTTAACAAGTCATTCACTGATGAAGGAGTAATGAAAAAATAATTAGAGTGTTGAAAAGTTCGGATATTATACATTTTAATTACTGTTATAAATTGATGATGTTGGTCTTAGTGTTGATGGATGGTCATGTCATCGAATATCAGCCTTTCACCAAAGCTTATTTTTTTCAGCTCTACGGAAATTCGCACTATGAGTCTGCTTGATCTCGTACAAATCTCCAAATTTAGATTCCTTCTCACAGGATTGAAAAATAGGAAATTAATTCAGTAGAATGAGAAAAAAGTATGAAGGTTGATAGATTATGCGCTGTTTCAGTGTTGCATTTAAATGACCATTGCTCCGTTTGCGTTGGAAACTTGGATGCAAAGTTTCGGAGACGATGTCGACTTTTTATCAACTTACATTTCTTCGGGCCTTTTCGTTAATTAAAGAGAAACTGATTCCCAAATATAAGTGATTATATGTTCTTTTGCATCAAGTAAAACTTTTCATGTTCAAAAAACCTGTATATCGAATTGTGTAAATTCATCTATCCAGGGAAGTATATATATTTTTTTTTCTTCAAACTTTCTTTGATTCTGCCAGCTTTCTTTTGCTCTTACGTGATTGTTTATTGTCAAATGGTTGGTTTATACTTCAGCGTAAAATTTAGCGAGGCGAATAGATTATATATAACTGCATTTTTTGTATTTCACTATACTACCCTTTTTATCGTGCTGCTAAACATACGAAATGCAAAATTAGTTTTGCTTAAAGCTTTTAGCCAAACAGTAATATCAACCCACTACCAACATTTCGGTCTTAAACCGTAATTTATACAAATTTGCAAATATTTGATTGGCTGAAATATCAAGAAGATGATGTCTTATGAAGACTTTTCATGGAAGGCACAACAAAAAGTTGCACACGAAGTTTTTACCAAGTTAGGCTATTTCTTAACTGTTATACAGTTTGCCAGAGATGTTTTCAATGGCTGATTTTTAAAAAATGGACATTATAAGATTTTATCCCTCTTTACTCTCAAAATAGATCAAATTAACATTGGAAGAGAATATTAAGAGAAAATGTACCAAATGACCGTAAAAGGCTATCGTGTGGCTAAATATTTTGCCTAAGTTTGTACATTTTTTGCTTGAATAATTTTTGTAGCGCCTTTGCCGGTATGGAATATTTAACAAATTCTGCACTGACAGCGCCAGTAAAATGTTTTTATTCATTGTGCTTTAATTGTCTTCGAAACCAATGTATTTTCTTTTTGGTAACACCAAGTTCATTTCACAAAACATTTTCCTTGCAAACTAATAAACGAAAATAAAAACACCGACATTTTGTGCATAACAATTGTCTCGAATTACTCTGGAATCAGTATGCGTTGATTCTTAAAGCTCTTGTTTTGTTAATTTTCAAAAAAGGTAATTGGAGCTTATGGGGGCATTAAAACATCCTCTTTTGTTGCTATAATACAAGACAAAAAATTCAATCTCGAATAAAAAATAAATGGTAATTTGTAAGATTGTGTTGAAGCATCAAAAAGCACATCAAAATCGCGTTCTGAATTCACAAATTTGTCGTTTTTGATTTTGGGCATTCGCTGTTTTCGTTCAATTTGACTGCGCATTGTAAAGTTTATCTATTTTCAACAGCTTATTTCCTGAATATTACAAACGCTCAAATTGAGTTTCATGATGAAAATTAATTAGAAACTTTCGTAACGGAAAAATATACTATGAATATTATTTAGCAGCATGCATGGAAACAACCTAACTGTTCTTGCATTACAAATGCATCAGTTATTCTGACAGATTGTTTCATTTTATGGTTTGATAGCTACATTTTTGAAGTAGATTTATCCCAAGAACAAATCTCTAATGAGTTCAAATTAAATGACTGAAGAAAGAACTAAATTAGTTTTGTTTTGCTGTTAAAGCAAAGGATATTGTCCCGTCACAATGAACAAGCGTTAGAGCACATACAGATGTTTGAGAAAGTACTGAAGATTCAGTAATCAGAGAAACAGATAATTATTTTCAAGGAAATCAAAGTAAGACCGAAGTTATTGCGACTTTTTTTAATCTTTCGAACGGGATAGTAGCGAGATAACGATCAATTTCTCTTGTTTAGCTGTAAGGTTTAATTTTATTACTTACGGAATTACAGTTCGCTATTTAAAATAAACGAAAAATGAATAATCCTTATTTCTTTATTCAGTTTTTCCTTGCTCGCGCTATTAGACGAACATTGCTAAGTTACATGCAGTGTTAACTTTTGCTCAAGTAGACCAAATGACCAATAATCATTTCTTCATTTTTCAATTTTATGTATATACGAAATTTAAAATGGATTTAATAATGACGGTTGTAAAGCGGCATGCCTTTAAACTGTAAATGAGCTTCAAATCGTTAGCCTATAATATCCGTTTATTTTCTCCTGTAACTCGAAGACGGATGATTATGATCTTTTGTAGACTTCATTACTCGTCAATACTTACGCGACTTCTTCCGTTTAATAAACCTTAAACGTTTAATTAACGATCAAAAATTAACTGAACGTTTGACTGTTAATTTTGCTGGACTAAATCTTGCTCGTAAGAGATAAGTTGAAGGAACAGGTGAACGATTAAGCATCTGTTTTCATGTTCGTTTTGAATCACATGACGACGTTGATGGCCTTGTTCTCGGTGTTTTGTGAACCGGTCCAAAACAACACTTTTCCTTAACCATAATAAAAACTTGTTTTTGTAAGATTCATTATTATAAACAACAGCATGCAGCTGTTTTTTTTAAATAAGGTAATAACTGTACGCCTTAGCTCCAGTGTAAACGTTTTGAATTGTCAAGCGGAAGCTGGGAAATGCGAAGGTGGTAAAATGTATACCTAACTGATCATCTCCAAGCGAGGGGGGGGGGGCGGCGGGGAAGGGGGGGTGGGTAGGGCGGGGGGGGGGGGGG
>ERZ1740055.59-NODE-59-length-17016-cov-7.348859_pt1 | contig 17016 bp, 7 predicted proteins | sample MGYA00581747_ERZ1740055 | MGnify/ENA primary metagenome ERZ1740055 (study PRJEB43018, sample SAMN04849739) | marine metagenome | isolation source: floating plastic debris | place: Pacific Ocean | collected 2008-08-28 | study: EMG produced TPA metagenomics assembly of...
GTCTTTATATTTCGGTTTCGTTTGTTTTTCATTTTTCCGCTTTTTTTTTTGTTTTTGTTTTTTCTTTGTTTTTTCTTTAATTTTTTTTTTTTTTTTTTTTTTTTGGCTTCTTTTTCGGAATAACTTAGGAATTTTGTGCATAACCGCAACAAATATTTATAACGTCATTCTCATATTTTGTAGTTACCATCATAGGCGATATTGCTCTGTAAAATATTAACCCGTCTATATCCAGTTTCTGTTTTAGTCTACAGTATACAAAATAAAAGTATTTCGCTCTCTTATAAGCCTCGGGAAAATTTGAAGCTTTCTCTGATATTTTGGCATTTTGCATTCCCATGTGTTTCTACTTGTATAATGACTCACTGGTAATCTTAAAAAGTCAAGTTTAATCCGTTCTAATACTGTTGTTTACAATTTTATAATGCCATTTCGATTAATTAGCTGTCACTGTTCTTTTTGGTTCTGGCTCAAAATCAATTCGTTTATCATTATCACTATCAAATATTTTCAAAGAATTAACAAAAACATTTTCAACAAATATCAAAATATATGAACAAACCCATAAAATAATCCTTTAGTGAAGTCCGCTACCATACAAAAATATGTAAGCTACTGACTGTCAAATAATCAAAATCAATCTATTTATAGACACCCGGTGGTCCGTTCTCAAGCGAGTTTTTACTTAAGAAAGAAATCTTAAGACAGAAATCTCCTTGTGGTCGAGAATAAGATTATCTTGGCAATATTTCTAATGTAAAGCAGGCGCGATGACATCAACAATGACAGCTCCGCGTGATAAAAAGTAAAAACAAGATAAGAAGACGTTGTGTCTTTTTCAGGTTCCCGTCTGAAAACTAAGCTGGCAAAATTTCAACATTTTTATACATTACCTCCAGTCTGTTTGTACTCATGGATAACTCGATTTTAATTAACATTTGTTACATTTTTCGTTCAGTCAGTTCATATGTTTGGGTTTTTTTTTTGTTTTTTTGTTTTTTTTGTTTTGCTTGTACTATATGTACTATAAGTATAAATATAAGACATCTTACTGACTAAATAACGAGTCTTAAAAAGGTCAATTTTTATGTCTCAAAACTTATAAATATCTCCTAGAAAAAAACATACGGAAAATTGGCTTTCGTCTTATTAGTTATTAAACCATCAGATCCGAGTACAAGTGCGAGATTTCAAGCGCGCGCGTTTTTTCAAGCAAACTCGTTGACGAGAGGACGACTTTTGCTTGAAATCTCGTCTTCTCATCCATGCACGCGTGCATGAAATCTCGTGCTCGTACTCCAACTCGGATCCAAAGGTCTCAGTTACTGTATTGCATTGCTGTGGAATTACTTAAGCTTTATCACCTAAGACCTTAAGGCTAGTCGCTGGTCATTGAAGTTTCGTTGCAAGCAGAGGCCTCTCGCGGCAGGAGAAATTGAGAGAAGAGACTTCTGTCGGCCGCTAACAAATTTTCTGTCTCTGATGGACTTATGTTTTTCGACAAATAATGATGTTTTTGTCATAGGTGACTAATACAGCCTTCCCAAACTGGTCTAAGGGTTGTACGTAAACAACAGCTCTTATCCTATCGCGCGCATATTTGAAAACCTTGATCAACGTTGGGAAATGCTTCACAAACTCGTAACAATTATTTTCCCCAAAAAATAGTAGTTGTATTTACTAATCTTCTGATTTCGTTTCTCACGCTTTTGTAAATCCGTTGTTTAGATCCAACGTTACTCTAGGAAAAAATGCGCGATTTAATATAGGATTGAAATTATTTCAACTCTAGAATGGAGAAATCAAGAAAATTATTTACTTGCACTTCAGCCGTAATTATTACAGTAGAGAGATAAGTATTTTACTGTAAAATACGACAGTCGTAGATTTCATATGAATGTACATCCGGGATACGAGTGACGTATTCTTCATCATTGATAGCGACAAAAGCCAGTGAAAACATTTTTTACAGCAAAATTTAGACAAATATTTTACTATTTACACACATTATATTTTTGACATAGTTTAAGATAGACACTTTTTGCTGTTGCTGTTGTACTTTGATCATTTGCAAAATAAAGACACTTTTGGCATTATTCTTGTCTATTTTTTTTTTATTTTCCAGTGAAAGACTTATATATCTATATAATAAAAAGAAATACGCTTGCTCGTGAATTTTTTTTTTCACTGGAAGATAAACTTCACATGTTCGCGCCACCATATGGAATCCTCTGTATATTTAACGAGTTACTCCAGAAAGTCGATCAGCTTTCAAACGCTCACATGCACAGTACTGAACTGATGAATCTTCTAATTACGACAAGTCTAGGTCATGTGTTATACATACCTCTATTTTAATTGTTCCCCTTTTGCTAACACAGATATAGCTATTCTCAGTGATAGATCGGATTCTTATATATCCTTTTATATTGACGGATTCCAGCATCAATCTTGCTGCAGGAAACAAGAAAAATTACAATTTTAGTAACAATATTCCCAGAGTTTCAAGTTTCCAAAAAAGCATAGTTTGTCAACCCACAAATTGTAAAAACGTCTTACTGGTGTAATTGACATTTTTGAATGAAACAAACGTACGTTATGGGCTTGTTCGTGTCACAAATAGCCTTTCTGTTGTATCTTTTAATGTTTTTAATCTTAAAAGATTCTGTTACACCGTGCAGTTTCCTCAGCAACTTATCTGGCAACGCTATTGAAATACAAGCTGCTGAAAAATCTGCACCGTCAGAAGGCCTTCAAACTGCAATTTTTATAAAGCCCTGTAACGCTGCGGGTGTTTTGGCGCTGTTGGTAAGATCTCTGCCTTCTAGCCACAAGGTCCCCGGTTCGATCCCCATCTTTGCCGAGATTCAAATATTTGTGCAACCATTTTTTTCCGCCTAAGCTAACTCAGCTTTCCATCGGTAAATGAATACCAGCGTCTGCTGGGATCTAATCTGCCATAGATTAATGCAGTGTCCCGTCTAGGGAGAGTCAAAGACTCTCATCCGCTTAAGGTACAGAAATTAAACCGGAGATAAGCGCTGGCTCCATGGGCCTCTTGGATTGTAAAGGATTTAGATAGTTTAGCTTAACTTAGCTGTTACACTGCGCAATTTTCTCACCAACTTGTTTGTTTTAACCGGGGTAAACGAGGCAGAATAATTTGACGTAAAATTCAAAATGGATTTCGGTGTAAATAAACGAAACAAGCTCTGTACTAGCTGTGCGTGCGCTATTGAAGAAAAATTCCCAAAAATTATTGCAGGAATAGTTGCTGAAGGGGTGAAACACTGTGTAATGATCTTGCAAGGCCCAGTGCTACAATGCGTTGCAAAAAATAAACGCACAACAAGAAAAATTGCGAGAAAAAGCCTGTTACTGTACACCGTACAACAGGGGCCTTCGATTGAATTGCAATTTTTATAAGAATCAATTTTACAAGAATACTCGAGATAAATTTTGATATAACGAAAAAGCTAAGAGCAAGTAAAGGCTGAACTTTTGATCAGAAATAACCATTAAAACTAATATGATGATACTGAAGGCTAGAAGAACTCAGAACAAAATCGGAGTCCCAGATGGGATTTGACGCTCCGTGATCTAATCAGATGCTCTAACCACTAAGCTACTTAAGACTCTGTGGTGAGCAAGGGTCAGTTTTCTGAAAAATTGACCCTTGGTCACCAAAGAATCTCCAGTAACTTAGTGGTTAGACGACTGACTAGATCACGGAGGAATAAATCCATCTACATGTGACTCGGATTTTGTTCCGAGTTTTCCTTGAACTGAAATTTTTTCCAAAATTAGGAGCTTTCTATAAATGTTATTAGGCTGATGTTTTGTTGCAATGTAACTTGATGAAAAACAAGCCTGGAGCCCGTCGTCATCCCCGCAAGAATGCCACATTGCCTCGCCCAGGTCCCACCCATTAAAAGCACATCCAGACTGCACTGTAGAAATAAACAACTTTACCCTAATAATAATCATATGACTAAGCCTACCGATACGGTATGATTGCTGTCGCGATCGCTGTATAGACAAGTATTTTTTAGCTACAGACACACGCTAGTCGTAAATTCAACCTTTTTCTAATAAAACTAACCAGTAATATTCGCAGATGCTCAGCTTCTCTCACATCTTTAGCTACACTTTTTTTTTATTTTACTTAGACTCAGTGTTCCTAATTTTTCCAGAAACTTGAGACTCAAAATGTTCCTAGTTTGCTCTTGATTGCCATATATTTTTAACAGCTGAAAATCAACTATAACTCTCTTTGGTGCTCTTATACGCTCTTTTTTTTATTGTGATTTGAGGCAGAAAGTACCTTCAGTATTTTAGTTTTTGAAAAGATAGTGTTTAACCTTTGTTATTCAAAAGGTTTTTTTTCTTAACATTTTCATGTCTCCAGCTTTAGATTCTTCTTAATTTGTTCTTAATTTTCAGGCGATTCGAGTGTCCGTGTTCTTATTTTAAGCTTGTTCTTAATAAAAAAAAAAAAAGGTGTAACGCTTTTACCATAAAGCTGTATAACCTTCATTTGCATATCCCTTCATGAAAACTCAACAACTACAAATATTTGTCAGTTTTAAAGTAAAAAAAAAATTGTATTTTTCTTGAACCTAATCATGAACTTTGAACAATATCCATTTTTGACACACCAGAACAATGGAATTTGTCGGACGAGCAACAGGTTTTACTTGTTTTTAGTTTGGCTTCTATAAAATAGCGTGGAGTAATTGATGTGTGAGGCTGACGTACTCTTCCATGTCCCAGCTTTAGTTCGCTACTTCACTGATACGCCGAAGTTTGTCAAATTTAGTCCGCGCTTTTCACAAAAAAAAACACATTCTAGCAGTTAATGGTTTGTTCATAAAACTAAAATTTGTTCTCGTTTCTTTTTAGTTTTGATATTTACTAATCTTACTGCAAACCAAGTTGTTCGCTAGACTACGAGTAAAACAAATTTAGCACAACTCAGATCTATTGAGAAAACGAAAATTCAAAACGATGTGTGTGACAGTCTCCGCCAAACACTTTTTCACATGCACACATCATTTTTTTATATGGAGCTTTTAAACGCGCCTAAAAGAATGGCAATGCCAATGCAATTCTCGTAGCCTTGCAGTAAAAAAGTTTTATAATATAACCTTTGATATTTTCAAGATTGCCTAGACCTTTGAAAGAGATTGCTTCTTTTTATTTAGCACAAAAGTGAGCTCCGAATTTGGCCTCTCGGCGCTCGGTTCTCTAACATTTTTAAAAGCAACGTAACGCTGTCGAAAAGTGAAAGCTCGAAACGTCAATTCCATGCACTGAATAAAGGCAATGATTATAAAAACTTTAATCGGAAATTGACTAAGCCCGTTAGCTTTTAAAAACAACTTTTCTGCAATTGTTCATTTGTTTTTTTCTTGAGTCGTTTCGGCAGTCGAACATATTTTCTCAAGTTATCATTTTTAGTCCTAGACAAAGTTTAACATAAAACACTTGTGTCGGGTTATTTGCTTAACTGTGATTTGTCATTCATTTTCAAATATACATATTAATTCGAAGGAAATTTGGGATTTCCGTTACAAATTCTTACTAGGTGTTAAACCAAGACGGAACTATGGTTAACATCAGACAAAACAAAGCACTTCTTCTAACTTCAAGTGGCTGTCAGAGAATTTCTTTCAATAAAAAAGTGGGTACTTATTTAACGGAGTGTAGTGCAACCACATCGTAGGAAAAGTTTTAACTTTAAGTTAACTTTATAGAATTTATAACAGAAAAAAAAACAACCAAGAACAACCTTTAACTAAAAACTTTTACAGATTTCTACAATTATTCTCTCTTCTTTCCTAATGCTGGAACAAAGCGTTTCTACGGAAATGAGCAGAGATGATGGACAAACTCTCAAGGGATGCAACCTTCCCTAGTTTGTAAGCGTGCAGTAAAACATGAGAAAGTTACATTTCCGGTGAATATTAAGTGTCAGTCAATATTGCTTTATCTATTGTGATATCTCATGATAGCAGAGAAATGTCTTGAAAGTACACTAGAGTAAACACTTTATTTTCCGAACTAGTTATCCTTTTGAAAGAAATAAAGCAGCAAACAATTGATGTTTGAGACAAATTTTTGACAAGTTCTGTGCTAATTGATATGAGAAACTGTTTAATATTTTTATTGCAGTAGCTCTGGATTTTAAACTTAAATATTCAGCGCTAAAGTCAACTTGTTTGAAACTTGCAGGTTATCTTTCAAGGTGTCAGTGGGAAGGTCAAGGAAAGGTGTAAGTGAAACTAATGCTTGCTAAAGTTGCTGGAATTGGCTGTCAAGGGAGATATGTCAACTCGGTTTGTCTAAATCTGCTAGATTCTGGCAGCTGTTCTATTAAACAGTAGCTTTTCATTGTGTAAACTATGCCTTATGTTAAAAGTCAAATCATATACTCGAGAATAAACTATCTTACACGGAACATGATATAAAAACTTCAAATGTCAGGCCTTATCAATGAAACATTTCTTGAAATTGAAAAGCAAAAATTTAAGCAAAAAAATATCATATTTTTTGCCGCCAACAAATAAAAAAAATTGGAATTCTATACACACTAAGGCACATACCAATTGAAAACTTTGTTTTTACGCTGAGCACCACGGTTCATGGTCTTAAATGGTTCACTTTAGTCCGTTTTCATTTTCCCGCTGGTTAATGGTTGTGTATGAAAAAAACTCATATATCAGTCTACAGTGCGGCTGTGTATGGTCCCTCAGCGCAGATATGCGGCAAAGTAATAACAGTTGAAAACACCGGCTATTAGGGAGAACAACGCTAATTTAACGGGGAAAAGCAATGCCGCGGTTCCTGGGGCAATTTTTACGCGCTAATGAACAGTTTTAACCAGACGGACCACCCCCGCTGCCTTTACCTAGAAAAAATGTTCCTTTCTTAAACCATTAAAGCTCCGATAGCCAGAAAATAACTTTTTGCGTAAATTATAGTCAAGTTTTATTTTCCTAAAGAAAGATGTCATTTCTTAAAAAAAGATATTTTTTGGCTCCGTTGTTTTTAATTTATGTCATATGAGAAAGTTGAGAAGAGGCAGTAACGTCAGTTTTGTCATCAGTATGACCTTCAAAACGCTTTCTCAATGCCGAACTTTCAGCAAGATTTCTCGATAGTTTTATTTTCTCCGACAGGCGGTAGTATTCAAAAAAACACTCTGGTCAATGTCTTTTCACCAAGGAATCATTTGTTAACTTAATTTATTGTTAAGTCCTTGGGATTTTAGCTCCACGAAAGACTTTTAATTCTAGAGTTTTGAAGTGGCAAAAAAGTGCTTATTCAGTGTGATAATGATTAGGAAAGCAGTTATTGTCATGTAATTTTTTAAGGCCACCCATCTAATAGATTATATTTTGCAAGGTTAGATGAAAAGATGACCTCAAACGAACCAAAGTTTGGAATAAATTCTAGATCTGTAGACCTTTTGATAAAAAACATTTTTGATGTTCTGATTATCTCATCTGTACATCAAAACACAGTGTCAAATAAACGGTCCGATAGGTAAACAAGTAAGGCGATAAATTATAACCTCAATCACAACAGTCGCTCTTGTTTGTCTTTGTTTGAAAAAGAATTTGATAAGATTTGTAACCCAGAAAAAAATAGTGGTTTATTTTTATCGATTCGACCAAAATCGTGATTTCTTCAAACAACCTTTCTTAAATTTTCAATGAGAGTTGAAGATAAAAATTTTATCTTGATAAAATCAAAACTGGGGGTTTAACCTCGAGAAAAAATATATATACGCAACGCGAACTTACCTCCTGTCTCTCCATCTTCGCCCTCTCCATCTAGCCTGGTTCCGTTAACCCTTATATGGTGGCCACTGTTCTTGGAGTAGATTTGTACACGGCGAGTTATAGTTATTGAAGTTCCACCAAGTTTGTTCTGTAGTTCGTAAAAAACACAGCACATATCAGTATAAAGATAAAGGAGTTGTTCCGTCTTGATGATTCTGTTCTTAGTTTGTAAACACAACGATATTGTAACTAACACATCAAGCATGGGTCGATAACATGTCAAGTAACAATTCCTGTAGACGATATAAAAAGCATATTATGAAATGAAACGACGTTGCAATTCACGCAAAGCGTCTTTTCTATATAATGTTGATAGTGAAAGGATGTCACATATTGCTAACAAGTGCCGACATAAGCAAAACTGAAACATAGGGACTCTTAACTCATTCAGACATTGGAAAAAAGACAATCACTTACAACTACTGCAGCAATATCCCCAATATTTGAATTCAAAGGGAATGATGAAGCTCCGTGACTGAAGAAAATAAATTTAAAACTGTATTAGTCCTGCCTAATTTTTTAGGCATTCTCTAACATATATACATACATTTTAAGCAGTCACGAAACAAAACAGCTATAAAAACTGCATAAAAACAAAACAAATGGATGAAAAAAAAAACCATACCTCATTATTAGTATATAACAGGTTAAGCAAGTTAGAAAACACATTACTTTGAACATGACTGACTCAAACCACAATAGAGACTCAGAAATCTCCGTTAAACCGTCCTGGGACAAAGCTTGTAGAAAATGTTCAGCAATTTACTGCCAAGTTTGTATTTATTAATGTACCGCAGGATCAGGTAACCGCAGACAATTGAGCTGGGCCGTCAACCGTAGCCGTCTAAGTTTCACACCCTACCGGTGAAATGACAATCAACGGACATTCCACCCCATAGAATGTATACTTGCAGTTAATTGTCACGTTTGGGAACACTTAGATACAGCAAGTTTTGAAGAAAAATTAGTCCTGAAGGTTTATCAGTAGTATTCAGTAAATAGCTTTGGTTAATAAGTCATTTTAAAAGAAAAAATGCCGATATATTTTAGGAAGTTTATACGTTTATCTAATGAAAAAGAGGCGGTCCCATCTTAAGTTTAAAAATATTTATTTATATTATTCTATCATTCTGAGAACCAACTACGGGCCATCAGCGTGGCTTTAAAAAGGAAAGTGTATTTGCTAGTGAGAAGTTCATATATCCCATTTTGATGATAGAGAAAGAATGGCTGAATTCAATGGACTTGAATATTTTTCTAATCATTTTCGACTGAAGGCGCGTTTTAAATGTATGATGTAATGTTTTGCTAGGTAAAATGTCTTGCGGTCGGAAAAACGAACAGAAAGACTAGGAAATCTGCGCGAAATCTATGAAAACATGCGTAGGTTTTAATACGCCACATCCGTGCGCCAAAAACGGAGATGGTATTAAACTACATAATTTTCGTATCTCAAGCATCCGTGGCATGAAAAGGCTGTTAATCCAAGATTTCTCGCTAGGTAAATAGTTATTGCACTAATTTTACCATTATTTTCTTCAGTTTTGAAGAACCGTCCATCACTTCGAACTCTGTACCATAGCGAAAGAAATACAAATTATCCTGTTGTGTGGGTAAACTACTTTATACACCAAATTGAAGATAAATGTCATTTCTCAGATTTGTTTTTAACTTCTGTTTCCGATTGGAAGTTTCCCTAAAAGAACTTTCTAATCGCTTTTGCATAATATTTTCTTGTTCTACAACTAAAAAACGAAACCAATTTCAAAACAAAATAACTAAATAAAATGCACTTTTACACGTAGTGTTTAGTAAAACAACTATTTTTTCTAAATAACATTCATTGCTTTCTTGTGTAAAGCTTTTTACACAACATTCCTGTTTTGGGTTGCAACAGTTTTGGTTGATATGGAATAAATATTCTATAAAGACTATAATTACACTACAAAGTGTTTACATTAATTTGCCGTAACAGAACTGAACCGGCAATGCACCAAGAGAAACAATTTGACAAAATTTTTAAGTTTATAACGTAAGAGAAATATTAGAAGGTGCCAATCACATACTTAGTCATTGTTTATTGAGGATTGTTTTTCATTTAAAATCAAAATGACTTAGGAGAATAAAAATGGTCTCGCGCCAACTTGCCATATTGTTTCCTCGTAATGCAGCTCCGATCGCGATCCAGTTCCTGTGTGTTGACTTGCATGGCGTCTTGCGGACGTCAAAGAGTGACAGCATAGTTTAGAGGAAAATGTTCGCGTCCCACTTCAATGACTTAAAATAAAATATGTTGACGTAAAAACATTTTTAAGTGCAGGAAATTTTAAAGAATAGAATAATCCGGAAGAAAACGTTTTAGATTTTAGTGCACAGAGCTATTTCAGAAGGGAATGACAAACTCGAAACAACGCTAGGACGTATATCGCCTCTCGTGAGATCATTTGTTGTTATTGTGATTGTGGAAAAGCTCGCGTGGGACAATAAAAACGACCTCACACGCTGCATACAGTTGTCAGAAGCAAATACCTTGTAAGGAAAACAATTGCTATCACAAAAATTAAGCTCATTAGACAATTGTCAATCAAAAATCAAACACTTGATGTGTATTGAAATTGGTGTCTGACTGGTCGAGTATTTTCCTCAAGCCCTAGGACTTACGAACAGCATTGACCGCATGCGGTGTATGGAAAATCCATTAACTAACACTTCTAGACAAACTTGAGTGAAACCATCTGTACAAATTGGGATACTACGATCAAATACTAAATCTCAGTGGCATTTTCAATTTGTATTTATCTTATTTAATCGCAAAATTAAGTTCTTTTGCCCTTCTCAGTAAATGTTCAACCCAACTTTTGACACAACATTCGATATTGAATCAGTCTGTTAAAAGAATACTTTGTGAACAAGAGCATTTTTACATTCACAAATGCTATAATTAATAAGTTAAAGTTTAGAAAGTTTTAATCTTAGCATAGAAAATGAATTTATGGAAAACTGGAGTTTTATTTTAAGAGCCGGAGAGTAAGCAGCGTAGCTTTATTTCGATTCAAAGAAAGTTTATTATAAAGGTAGTTTAGTTTTGTAAAAAGAGGAATCGGAAAATGGTTTATGCAAACCTGTAAGATCAACATTTGGAAAACCACTTTTAATCTCATTATGATTTTCACCCCTTGCGTTGTAAGACTAAGAGCTTTTAAATCTATTTAAAAGGACAAAAAATTATAAAGTTGAGCAAAATTTGGGATAAAAACAAGTACAAAATTTAGAAAACCCAAACTATATATACACTTAATCAGTATTAAAAAACAATGTAATTATCGTTTTCTCTTTTTAGCACATACCTTCAAAAAACAATTAGATCATTTCGCAAAAACTTTTATGTAACTTAATATATTACTGCAAACAAATTGCTTTTGCATGAACGGACGGTAAAAAGCACAAGTCGAACGTAAAGTTTAGAACTGAACACTATTTTCTATCCGCTGCTCGTTGGATTTCAAAATGAATATACAGGTGTTTTCAATTTCAAGTTCCAGTTTTAGGTTTAAGTTAAGCAATTTCAAGGAAAAGACAGACCCTGAAAGAAGAACAAAATTTCTTAGAATATCGCGAAAGATTGAGCGGGTTGATAGTTAAAGAAAAATTTATGAAATAGTGCGGAAAACTCATAGTAATACTACGTTTAAAACATACTTATGCTATGAACAGGAAACGTACACATGTAGACTTGCTGACGGAACAGAGACTTATTTCCTGTGCATTACCTAAATTCTTAAACTGATACTTTGGAGAAAGTTTTCTTTTCAATCGACAGCAGCTGTTTTTAATTTTTAGGGAGTGGAATATCTATCTTTCTTATAGCAAAACAGTTTACTTGATTGGTCATATAGCTGCATGTATCGGACCATCAAAATATTAAGCTGTAAGTTAAACACGAACTTGTACGTCGCTCACCACGATTTCATTAATTATATAGTTGAGGGCAAAACGAAAATAGAACCAATTCAACAATGAAGTGGGTTGTAAAGAAGTGCTTGAAAACACACAGAAAACGGAACAATGTTTAGCAAATTTTACATGGCCCCCATTGCAGAATACGTAATCTGCTTCAGTAATTTTTTGGAAAGTTTTCGAGAGTCAATTCAAATGTTCTTGAGCTAAAAAACAGGTGCGAAACAAAAACTTTTGAAGTTTATTTTGACTGTTTTAATGAAAAGTAATTAGTGTTTTTGTATTTTAACTTCTGAAGCAGTTTATGAAACTCTATAAAGTGACCATTCGTTTTGTTTATCCTGAAGAGCGGTAGAAATGATTGGTGTTTATATTCAGTCTAATTTTTGAACCACTTCGCAAAATCCTGTAATTAAACTAACCATTCATTTTGCAAGTTGGAAAAGTAGAAACGAATCTTATTGGATACATGTATACCAAAATTTCATATTATATTTTATACTGATGTTTACTGATATCAATGTATTGGCATCTTATAATTACATTATGTGTTATGCGCAGTAAACAATTTTTATAATATTTTTTAGTTTTCAAAACGCAATGCATGTAAGATGTGGCTGTAACGATATAAACCATCACAGGGTATACTGGATATAGCACAAAAGTGCACTAAGGTTACGTTGGTAACGAGCTTTATCTTAAATCTACCATAAAAAAAGTCTGAAACAGCTGTCCATGGCTGACTTTTGTTTTTCTGTTAGATTAGGGACAAAGCCCGCTACCAACATGGCCATAGTGGCCATTTTAGTGGCTTCAAGTTAGCTAACTAGCTCGCATGTGCTATCAATAGTTATTAAACTATGATATGTTAATGTTTCGAGTTATTCATTCTAAGTTTTGAACCAGTCCATGCAATTGAACTGACGTTCATTTTCCTTGTAAAAACAATAAAAGAGTTCACCAGTTGAAGAGAATCTATATACAACATAGCCATTTACATCTGGTTTGCCTTCAGAAGTAGAGCTTGCTCAGTGCCAGATGCAATATGTTGCTAAATCTAAGTTTTAGTTTTTTACAAAACAGTACGTTTAGTTTGTCTTTCACATGATGAAACCTTGTAAGAGAACCATCGTTGATTTGTACTTGTCTTGAAAGATCTTTTCAGAAAACAATCATTTTTAGCACATTCGATGCCAACAATTTTAATGAAGCTTGGAAACGGCTGCTTATAACAAGCATTAGAAAAAAGTGAAAAGATGGCCTGAATTTCGATATTCGAGCTCCATTGCGTCCAACGCAGGGCCACTTTCGTTTTATTTCAAACTCGACCACTCATTTAAATTTTCATTAAAACTGTATATCATCAATGGCCATTTGCCATTTGTTTGACGGATCTTGTAATAAATTAAGTTTCTTTGGTAATTAGTAAATGATTGAATTGCTTTCCAATCTATCGTGGGTTGCCGTGATGTTTTTTTAAAAATGATTCAAACTGCCGAAATGTTGCGGCATTATGGAGTAAAGTTTTTGTTGTAAATCAGTTCAGATGTTGACAAATAATGAAGTTTTTCCTTTATTAAATACTTTTTTTATGACGGTGAAGCTACATGATTAAAGTAAAACAAAATTACAGAATATCAATATTAATAGCGGAACTATTTTTCCGGTTTTCTTTCTCGATATATCTACTATCAATAACGCCAAAAATGTAAATTAGTTCTTAACTAGCAGCAAACTCAATATTTTTTGTACAAATCTGCTTTATATGAATCAAGAGGCTCAAGATATCTTGAAAATTAAGAATTAAGTATTAGCTCAGGTTCAGAATTATTTTGAAGCGGGTTCTAAATTTTCGTGCGCGGAACCTGCAATTTCTAAAACTTGCTGTTTTCTTTAATTTTGTGCATTATTCTTTTACCTGTGTCTTAATTTTTCAAATCAGTTTTTGTTTTTAAGAAAAGAAAGTTTTATAAGAGTATATAAACATTAAAATTCCAAAATATGTTAAGAAACGAGTGGAAAAGCTATGAATGATGAGGCTCACACGAAATTTACTGATTCCTATAAAACATTTTGGTTTGATTGCTCTGAGTATGACGAAGACCACTGCTTACGACGATGATCGATCAAACATTTTGCCAACGTAGAAGCGACACATGCACTTCAATGGTTAAGTTTTTTAAAAAAACTATTCAATGAGTTAACTTTTTGTTGGTTTGCTATAGCAACAGAATTCTTTTGGGCGATAACAAAGAAACTCATCCCACTGTCAAAATTTTTTTGCGTCTCCTCGCCTAAAAGGGAAGTTTACATACCGAACAGTTTACAATTGTTTGAATGCTTATGGCATTTATCGTGGAAAGGCAAAATTAAACATGAGCTTTGGCCAGACTTAATTTATGTCAGCAAATTCTTTCTTCGTGTTTTTCTATAATTTAAAATAACTAAAGGCTTCAGTTTAGTAAAGCACGTTTTGCCTCTTACTCCTATGAAAAGGATTTCCGTGCTTAAAAATATGACATGAATTTTACAATTTAAAACAAGGACTATCGCTGGCATTGACCTTTACAGAAAAACAATCAAGATTTATATACGTAGGTTCTACAAGAAATACTGATATTTGTTTTTTGTTGTCGGCTGTATGAAATAGTCCACGTCTCACTGCCTTTGTCATTTTAATTGAGCCCGCTAAATACGCTTTTTACTGCACGAGAAACACTGAAGTTTTGCACAGTTCCAGTGTTCGTTTTTGTGTGCGTTTCTTGTAGTTTAGTTGATCCTTTGCTCCATATGCATTAATCTAATGTTCAATTCTGTCATCGTGTTTGATTCTTCTTATTGTTCATGGAATTTTTGCAGCTATAGCAATTTTTAATTTAAATTTATGTTTGGAACTTGACTCGACGATAGTTTGTGTCACACAAGAGTAGTTTTTTTTTCAAGAATTTAATCACGTCAACCTCCATTCTTGCCAGTCGGATGTGACGTACAACTTTCCATTTTAGAATTTCAGACTTAAGTTGTCATTGACTATGTTTCCCATAGCTATCTCAATTCAGCAGCCTTAAACGGTGGCTTTTTGATGCCGTTTACAGAATTGTTTTAACTTTTATTAAGCAGCAATGATTGCAAAAACAATTTTCTCATATGAATATTTGGTTCAGCAACATTAATCATATAAGTGTATTTTTGGTAATTCTAGTTTTAGTATTCGAGGTGTTTTTATTAGATTGAATGATTGTATTTAATTTTTTTTTGCAACTTCCTTTGCGCCGACTTTTCCGTCAAAGCCAACCGCGTCTCGCTATGTTTTATCTCTCGTTAAACATTTCCGGCTGTATCAAAAGCTGCTTTCTTCAGCACGATTTCATCGCTACAGTTCTCGAATAGTTAATTTTATGGAGATAATTTTAAGGAGATGATCTGTCTCCAAGCGAAGCTAAAGTATGCCTAAAAGACTTCCCTTTCAAGTCCTTGAGATATTTAATGACGCTATTTTTAACTTTGTAGAAAAAACCTCTTAAATGTGGAGTGTTCATTGATATATTGCCTTTATCGGTGCATATATTTGGTTTCCTCGCATTTTCGTGCAGTTACGTGAAAGATTGGTTTTAACAACAATTTGATTTCTTATGCGGTGTTTTAGATTGAGTCCTTAGTGAAAACAATTTGAGAGGTATAAACAGAGCGTATTAACATAGCTTGAGTTATTAGTGATAAGACGCACACAGTTTTCAAGTGTTGATACGAAGTTCTACTCCTTTGAAAGACGCGACTCCTAGCATGTGTTTATAAGTGTGGTCTGTTGAGATTTCCTCAGAATTCCGGACCGCCAACCAAATCAACCCGGTACCACTAGAGCCATCTTGAATCAGGTAGGACAGGAGCGGGAAATATGGGAGAAAACCAAACCAAAACTCCCCTGCGTGCAAAAACAATATGAAACAGTTATTTTAAATTAATTAACCAACCCACGCTGATGCACGATGTCGGTATTTCAAAGTTGTTAGAAATACTTTGATGAACATTATATAACCGCTAATATAGAAGTAAACGTTTTTGTCGCATTAATTTCCTTTAGAAGGACTTAAACAATCTTTTTTCATTCAGTAAATATCTTAATTAAAGGTGCTGAAAAGAACGTGAATTGTGCTAAAGATGACGGTAATCATAAAATGTTACGAACATTTGAAAATAACATTTTTTATTTTTAAACAAGCTTCTGTTAAACAAATGTCGTGAGTAGTAATAGTAGTTGTACTGACATAAACATCTAATTCAAACTGTACAAACAGTGTTATTGTCACCCTCTTTTACACTTTTTTTACTATAAAGAAACTCTGTATGAAGTTTTGTTCAGATTTAATACTTTAAGCTAGAAATATACTGATTCTCATTTTGTTCTTACTAGTTGTTGTTTCCGCTGTTCTTTAAACTAGTTTAAAATTGCTTTAATGACATCCTTTTTAAAACGAAATGTTTTATTTTAATTTGATAATTAAGTAACCGTCATAATCTGCTTTGATAACAAGATGTTTCAAATTAAAAAGTAATTCCTAATGCAAATATTAATTGAAAATTGTTTCTAGCCTCAAACTGTTCGTGTTGTATTCTTGTTACATCACAGCTTAATTGTTTTTCAAATAGATTAATCGATAACGTTTTAAATTAAAGTTGTTTTTAATAAAGATGTAATTAGAAGTTTTAACTTCTCAGGAAGTTAGTTATGAATCAAGGTCGAGGGACAAACGAAACCGCTTTGAAAGTTAAACAGAACCAACAAATCGCTGGTTAGCAAGGCAATGGTTTTGATATGCCGGCCTCGCAACGAAATGTTTCATCACATTCATATGGACATTTATAAAGCTAAACTCAGTACTAGGAAAAATAAATTACCTTTTCTTGAATGCATTCAGTTGATGTGTAATGCGACTACTTCAGTTTAAAATGCACGCAGTTTAATCAACTCTAGTTGAAAAGTTTGATCACCGCCGTAGGGAAAGCATGCACGAATCTGCAGTGTTAGCCCTTCATCGGCTTTTTTTGGCGTGATTAAACCACATCAGTTCACTTACACTCGTTCAGGCTGAACGTTCTTAAATATTTTCGGGATATCAGCCTCAAATGTTCTCAAACATGTTCTTAAAAAATCTTTAATGATTTTAGACAATACAAATAATACATGTACCGTATGTGGTACATTTGTGTATAC
>ERZ1740055.60-NODE-60-length-16980-cov-143.257666_pt1 | contig 16980 bp, 19 predicted proteins | sample MGYA00581747_ERZ1740055 | MGnify/ENA primary metagenome ERZ1740055 (study PRJEB43018, sample SAMN04849739) | marine metagenome | isolation source: floating plastic debris | place: Pacific Ocean | collected 2008-08-28 | study: EMG produced TPA metagenomics assembly...
CTCCCGTTCCTTCCGAGTGACACGAGTGGTGAGTGAGTGACACGAGGGGAGGTGAAGGAGATGCAGCGGTTGGACTGGTCTCTAAGCCGGAAGGTAACTCAAGACATTAAGACTCAGCCCCAGATCAACCATTATCAGTCTATATCCGTCCTCTGTTCATACCGGCTTCTGTCATAAATCCAGTCCTTTCATGAGGCTTACAAACCGGTCCAGACATAACCCTTCCAAGATGTGAGAATATGATAAAGAATTTCTATTTTCTAAGGGTTAATTCTTGAGGCTTGGAAGATTTTACAGGAGAAACTCGTCTTTTTACATGTGTCTCTTATTCCCATACGCGCCGCAGGCCAGTGGAACGAGCCAAGGGATGAACGAAGAGAAGGAAAGGCGAGTGGAACTGGACGTAGCGGCGCGGGGCCCCGGTTCCCGGCGGCCGAAGTAAGACGGAAGGGGCCCACCACTCACCTCGTCACACTCTCGTCGTGTCTCATCTACCTCTCCATCTCGTCTGAGCCGCGAGTGTAAGGAGCGGTGAAAGACGAAGAGATGGAGAGGGGACATGACGAGAGTGGTGGTGAGGCGAGTAAACGGCAAGACACAGAGCGACATGAGGTGACGAATGAGTGGCGTGTCTGTTGTCTCGCCTCACTTCCTCACACCACATCTCTCTTCTCTTCGTGTACCGTGTCCCTACCTCCTATCCTCGTCCATCACGTCCCGTCTCCTTCTCACCTCCTTCGGCGGAGCCGGTCCGAGGGACGAGGAAGAGGGAGGAGGTAGGGACGTGATGAGCGGAGGAGGAAGTGAGTGAGCGTAGCGAGAGAACGACCGACGACACGAGGAACGGAAGAAGGGAGGAAGGAGCCGTTCATCCGCTCATCGTTCATGCCGTTCATACACCTCACGTGCCGCTCGGTTTCTTCACTCTATTACCTCTTCACTTTGAACGGCTCCACATGAGGCTTACGAATTAATCCTAGATCCGTTCATCTCATTCCCGTTCCGTTTCCTTACCGCCGCGCCTGTCGGTCACTCTCCCTTTCGCTACGCCCGGTCGGTTCCCTCCTCGCTGCGCGGCGTACGGAACGGGAATGGTGATGATGAACGGAGTGAATGACGAGCCGTAGCGAGGAAGGAATGGAGTGAGATGTGGAAGTGAGAGAGGAACGTAGAGCGGCGGGGTTCCTGTCACGTAGAAAGACTCACGATGGAACGGTTGTGACTGTAAGGAACGGCCGGACAGAGTGAGGATGTGAGTGACAGGAACCCCCCACCTCTGTTACCGCCGTCTGTCTTTCACTCCGGTACACTTCTCCTCGCCTGGCGGCTTAGTCCCAAGAGCAGGAAAGAAAGGGGAATGTTGGACCTTCCTTGACTGGCGGTTGAACTCAGAGAATGATTCGCCAGTACACGGTCAACCTTCCTTTGATTCACTCCCTACGGTACGGTCTCGTTCGGTCTTGTCGTGTCTCGTGCTTCGCCTCGTCACTCCATGCCTCACTCCTCCGTCCCGTCGGTCACGTAAGGAGAGGAGGAGAGATGGATGGAGAAGAGGCGAGACACGACAAGAGAGACCGTACGGTGACCACTCGCCTCTCTACATTCCTCCCACCTTCCGTCCCACTCGTCTCGGCCTCTCTCTGTTCGTCCGATCCTCGTTCATGACGGAAGGTGTAAGGAGAGGAATGTAGAGAGACGAGTGACAACAGAGAACCGGGTGAACCGACTTCCAGCCAGCCTAGGGATCATATTGACAATAATTTCCTGGTTCTCTTCTGGCCAGGTTCTGTCATCCCAGATCGCCATGTCATCTCCTTCCTCTGATGTGCCGTTCATTAACTCCCCTTCCTTACGGTCTCCTTTCCGTGCCGGAGGCGGAGCCGGAGGGAGGAAAGGGGAGGGGAGTTAATGAACGGTGAGAAGAGTGATGTAGGTGAGATGGAAAGAGTCCACCCGGTTCTTCTCCAGTCCTTCCCGTGAGTTATCCGGCCGTGGGTTCCCGCTTCGCTCCTCAGTTATCCTTCCGTTCCTTACGAGCGGAGCGAGAGAAGAGCGGCGATCGTGACGAACGTAAGGAGGAAAGGAGCCGCCCTTCTCTCACACCGCTCGTCCCCATCTCATCTCCTCCGATCCCCTCTGTTCCTCGGCTCCCTTGTCACCTCGTCACGACGGGGGATCGGATGAGATGGGGAAGAGTTGAGTGAGCGAAGCACCGTGGAGCGAATGAACGACGAGCGGAATGACTCAGGAACGGAAGTAACCGGTCTGTACGCTCGTCTCACTTACGTTATCGCCTCGCTACGTTCATTCCCCATCCTCGCTACGCCTTGTCACCGTCCCGCTTCGCGTTCCCTTCGCTCACGCTTCGCGTTCCGGCGCCTGCGGCTGGCGAGGATGGTAATGAACGGTGAAAGACGGTGACAAGGATGCGGTCTGGATTATGAGGCGGTTTCCCCGGTCCTCTCTGCTCTTCTCTCCCTCCGGTCCCTGCGGGGGAAGAGCATAGAGAGGAACCGTAGAAACCGTGAAAGAAACCCAAGAGATACAAATAGAAAAATAATAATCTTTGAAAACTTCTGTAAAATCCACCATTTCCAAGAGTCGGAAGCCCAAGAATTATAAAGAATTATTAATCTTTGAGTGATTTTTGGTGGATTTTACATGAAAGACTTATTAAAAAGCGGGAATTCTTTAGGAATCTAGGATTTATATTATTATCTGTAAAATATTGGATCATGTAAGGTGTAATGTCTAGGAAATCTTATATTTGGAGAACTTTGAATGACATGATCCAATAGACGGATGTAACCTGTAAAAAACTGGTGATTATGAGGATAGAACATAAGACCTTAGACACAAAAAACCCCAAATATTTTATCAGATTTTATTATTTTTATTTATTATTTGGGGTTTTTTATGGTTATTTATTTTATTATAGAAAAAACCCCAATTCTTTATTGTTTTGATTATAATCCTAAAGGTACCAAAGATTTCAAATATTATATAAAACTTTCCAAATATAAGAATTTCCAATATTATTTAAGCTTATTATTATTATAGAAATTGTGTAGATAATAGAATATTGGAAATTCATATATTTTATAATTGTGGACTTTTTTATTGGCATTTAATTGAAATCTTATGGTTATTTATCTTTCTAGTCTTTTATTATTATTTACTATCTTTTGGATGGGGTTTTTGGTGATTATTTTCTTATTTTTATTATTTTCTTTAATTTTTTCTATATTCAAAAACCCCATCCACTTCACATTATTAATTCTGCTCTTTGGATAGGTGGTTAAAACCCTGCATTTGGAGGATATTAATATTTTATAATATTTTTGTCTTATAACCAATTATTCTTACATTTTTTTAATAATTATCAAGATATAGAAATAATAATAGCATATAATAATTCTTCTTTTTTCTTGGTTTTATATAATGCTTTTGTAATATCTTAAAAAAATGTAGGATTTCATTATTAATATACTTTATACTTCTTATATTTATATATCTTTATTTGAGAGGTTTTTTGTATTTATTATTTACGGTTATTTTGTTCTTTTATTAATTTCCATCATAAACCTCTCAAATAAAGTGAATAATATCTTTCTAACGGCTTCCTAATAATTCTTCTAATGCATTTCTGTTTCCAATACGAGAAGAGAACTGGAAGTAAATAATAATCACTGGAATGGCTTAACAGATTTTACAAAAGATAGAGATTTAATATGAAGAGTGAAGAGAGTGAACGAAAGGCCGAGTGTAATGAGCCGTGAGTGACAGAGGAGTGACGAGCCGCCTCACGGCGAGCAAGGGAGGTGAAGAAGAGACGAGCATGAGGTGAGAGGATTACATGAGACCTCCATCAGTTGTCACCGGCTTCTTCCGGTCTACTCGGTTCCTTTCCCTTCGCATCACTTCCGCTCCTTCTCTTCACTCCTCATGTCGTTCCGACGGGAAGCGGTAGTGAGGTGAAGGTACGGAACCGAACGTAACGCGTAGCGGAAGGAAACGGCATGAGGAAAGGAGCGGAAGTGACATTAGAACCTAGGAAGCTTCCGTCTTATTCTGTCGGTCTACATTATAATCCTTCCCATTCACCCTCGTCTCTCTCTCGGTTCGGTACGCCCTCCGGGCCTCCTTCGGAGCCGAACCGTACGGAGAGAGACGAGGATGGGAAGGATGATAATGTGAATGAGCGAAGCGATACGGTAGGGAACGGTCAACAACATAATGATCCCTTCCGTTGACCGTTACGTCCCTCCCACCTCACTTCACCTCACTCGGTCTTTCATCCCTCATTCGTCTCGTGAGGTGAGAGGAACGAACCGACGGAGGAGGTGAGTGACGAATCACCGGAAGAGACGAGTGAGGGATATGACAGCTATTTATTGTGGAAAGAGAAAAGGAAAGAGATATGAGATTATGAAAGTAAATAGCTGTCATATCCCGTTCCTTTCATTCACCTTACGGTTCACTTCCGGAACGGAAGTGGGGAGGAACGACCGACATGAGGAGTGGAACGACGAGCCGAAGGACAGAGGAACAGAGGCGAGTAAGTGACAGGCCGAGCGGCGGTCGTTCATCCCTCCCTCACACCTTCCGTCGTCTGGTCGAGTCTTCCGTCCTCCGTGCCTTCGGCTCTTCGTCCTACATCCTCTCCCCACCTCTTCCCCCACTCCTTCACCTCCGGCCCGAAGGGCCTCCGGCTCGGAGAGACGGAAGAGGTGAAGAGGGGAAGAGGTGACACAACTCCGAGGATGAGCGAAGCGGCTGTTTCCTTGGCCATTTCGGTCCCTTGCCTCTCCGTACGTCACTCTCGTCAGTCGTCTTACGTCTCCTTCCATTCGTGACGAACGGAGTGAGGAAGGGACGGCGTGACAGAGGGACGACAGAACGCCGGACCTGACAAACGACGAGAGGAACCCGGCACCTACAGGATTCTTCATTCTAATTCTCTTTACGTTCCTTTCCCACATCACCACAAATAAAAAGGAAAGAGAATTAATGTGGAAAGGAACGGAAAGTGAATGAAGAATCCTAAAAAGAGCGGATTTATTATAAAATAGAAATTCATTCAAAATTATTATTAATTACAGGAATTCCAATAAATATTAATGAAAATCCGCTCTTTTTCCCCTCGTCTCTGTCTCTCTCACGCTCTTCACTCACTCATCTCGTCATGTTCCATTCCGTTCTGAGTGAGGAACGAGCGTAGCGAGAGACGACACGAGGTAGGAATGGAGAGTGACGAGATGGAAATGTTACGCCTGGAACGGTCAATCGATTTCCGGTTCTGTCTGGTCTCGGTTGTGTCTCGTGGCCATTCTGTCCCAACCTCTTACCTCCTACGTTCCATCGCTACGCTATCTCGCCTCGTTTCTCGGCTCGTTACGCTACGCTCTGTCTCTAGGAGTTAATCTGTTGGGTCACAATGGTAACAGCCAGGATGGGAGAATGAAAGTCCTTATCTGGTTCGGTCCGGAGTTCGTTTGTCGGGTTCTCGGCTCTCTACGGTTCACCTCTACCCCTCCTCACGTCCTCCGGCCGAGGAGAGGAGGAGATGTGAGGAGGGAAGGGTAGAGGATAAGACCGGAAGACCTGAGAAATAGCCGGTTAATCCATCCAAGATTTATTTGATCCACCTCACGTAGTGTCTCTCATTCCTCTTCACTTTGCTCCTCGGAATTCGATTCACTTCGTGAGGTGTCTCTAAGGTTGGGTCGTGTCTTGGGCTGTGTCTCGCTCCTTCACCATATCCTCTCCTCTCATCGTCTGGTCCGTCTCGCTCATTCCCTTGTCATTCACTCGGACCAGACGAGGAGAGGATATGAGAGGAAATAAGTGGTGGATTGTGGATGTAAGACTTACGAGAATCCAGCTGTGTGACGGATCTTTGGGAAGCGGCTGACATCAGATAATCCTCGTTCCTGTGACCGCTTCCTCCGTTCGTTACTCACTTCGGTTCGCTCCATGTCTTTCATCACTTCCCTTTCCATTCCATCTCGTCTGAGCCGCTCACTCCTCACGTCCTTCGCTCGGGGCTCAGACGGGAATGGAAAGGAGATGACACAACTGGAGGACCTTAGAAATAACCGGCTATCTGTTGGTCTCCGCTCCTACCATTCCCTTGTCACCACCGCTCACCCTTCACATATCACCTCTTCTCCCATTCCGTCGGCCAACGGCCGGTTCCTCCGGAAGGGAACGGAATGGGAAGAGGTGATGTGAAGGGAATGAGACTAGATAATAACCATCATAGTCCAGTTCTTTCCAGCGGTTACCAATGATTTCCTCTTCCATTCTCAACCCCCGGACCCCTGACCACCTACCTCCCGCCCCATCACTCTTCTCTTCGTACACCACCCTTTCCATCCCTACCCTCACCCTTCACCCTACGTCCGATCCGCCGAGAGGCGGGCCCTCCGGGCCGAAGATCGGACGGGGTGAAGGGGTAGGGTAGGGGAAGGGTGGTGAATCTAGGATATATACTGTATAAACCATGCCATTAACTCCTAGGATAATAACTATATGCCTAAGAGACTATCTAGGGTTATATTATTATACTCTAAGAGACATATATATATGGTATGGTTATTATAAGGACTATAGTTATATATCTAGGATTCTCTATACATAATAACCATACCATATATAGTGACTAAGATATATATTCTAGTAACTATGGTGTATATATGGTTATTATAATCTAAGAAATCCCTGTATAATAACCATATATACTGTTCCTAAGACTTATATATATTCTATACCTGTAACTTATAAGGATATATATAGTGTAAATAAGGGATATAGAATACACTATATATATCCTTTTACTGTTCCTACCGTTCATGCTCGTGTCTTACCTCCTCACTCACACACCTCTCAAGTGAATCGGGAGTGAGCTGAGGATGAAAGACGAAGGGAACGAGCGATGAACGACAAGAGAGGTGGGTGCCAGTCACCAGTTTACCTCCGTCCCTTCCACGTCTCTCTCGTCGGATCGTAACTCGGCTCGTTCCTCACCTCCTTACATCTCCTCCGAGTGAGACGCGAGGGACGAGCGGTGAGTGAAGGAGGTGAGGTAAGGAGGATATGAGGAAGGTTATGAGGAACATGAGACCTTAGAAATGATGGGATCCGACTGGCAGCTACTTCCGAGGATTCTTTCCACTTACCTGCTTCCCTCCGTTGTCTCTCCTCCATCCTTCGTCTCCCGTTCCCTTCTCACGTGCTCCGATCGTATCCTCTCTCCGTACGTGAGTGACCGAAGGGAACGGAGCCGAAGGCGGAGAGACCGGAGGGAATGAACGGAAGGAGATGGAGGATACGACCGGAGCGAGGATGGAGTGGGGAAGGGTATGAGGTGTGGACGGGCCCTCTCTCGTTCCTCGCTCTGGCCGTCCACCTCATCCCTTCCTTCCCTAGATAATCATATAGTCTTTATACAGGTCTCTATGTCCCTAGATCTTCATAATGGTTATTTATAGGCCTATATATATAACCACTGTTGTCCCTCGTCGTCATTCACCTGTCTCTCGCTCCTTACGCCTTCCAGTCGGTCACCTCCTCTGTCGGTTCCCTCCTTCCGGCTACGGAGCATGAGTGAGAGACGTGAATGAACGAGGGACGTAAGACACGAGTGAATGAGCGTCACTTACTCGGCTCCGTCCCATCCGCCTTCCCTTCACTCCCAGTCGCCTTCCGCTCCTTACAGTCACTTCGGCTCCTTCCGCTGCGCTCGGCGGATGGGAGTATAGAGAGGTGAGTAAATGGCGTGAGACATGACGAGCCGAACATACGACCCGAGACGAGCGTGGGGAAGGACAGAAGACCTCACAGAGCACCAGTTTTTTCATCATTTATTTATTAGCAGCATTTTGGTTCACTGCATCTTGGCCCATCATATCTGAGTCATTCCCCTCGGCATGCGCCTCACTCTCCTATCACTACCCGCCGGAGGCAGGAGCCGGGAACCGGCGCTACGCTCAGGACGGAGAGAATGAGGCACGAATGAACGACGTACGGAGCGAAGGGACGGTGAACCGGCTCCCCACGTTCTCCATCTCCTTACGAGTGACACCGGAGGGAGCCCGTGGCGAGTGAAGGTGGAACGAGACCGTAAGGAGATGAGAGACGTGGACGGATGAGCGGTTAGACCAAGATATGAGAAAGGATGACGAAGAACCGAGAGCAGCGAGGGAATGAGGAAGCCGGTCCATATCGCCGGTTAACCGCTCATCCCCGGCTCATTCGGCTCGTCACACACTCGTCTCCTTTCTCTCGCCTCGTGTGCTCCTCTCCGTCCGAGCCGGATGAGCGTAGCGAAGGAGGTGAGAAGGAGAGGATACCGAAAAGAAGAGAAAGGGAAAGAGTGACGAGCCGCCTGACAAGGATGCTAACTACCGGAGGCCTCATGTTGGGTGGTCTGTTTCCTTGTCGTTACCCATTCCATTCACGATCGGAGCCGCAGGCGGAGTGAGGTGAATGGAATGGGGATAGACTGACATTTAATCACCATTAGTCTCACTTCCCCATGCCTTTTCCTCACCTTTCGCCGCTACGTTTCTCGTTCCGTTCCCAACTCGTTCGGCCGGGCGCAGCCCTCCCGCTACGCGGGGCCGAACGAGGGGAACGGTAACGACACGAGAAACGGCGAAAGGAACGGAAGATGAATGACACGAGCCGCCTCTGTTCCGTGGTCTGTGCTTCGCCCATTCCACTCCCTTACGCCGGCGGGTATGCTTAGGAGGAAGGAAGAGAGTGACCGAGAGATAGACAATGATATGCCGGAGGAACCCAGAAACCTTATGTAAAATCTGCTATTTGTATCATTTATTATGTTATTTTCTTATATTTTTTCATTAGAATTATTATTATTTACTTCTTACATAAAGAAAATAGCATTTTATAATTTATGATTTTATTTGATAGAGATTTTATATTGTAAACCCGAGATTTCTAATGACTTCCAAGATTTCCAAAAGTAAAATCATAAGACATAAAAATGCTGATTAAATATCAATAAAATGCTCATTATTCTTCTCTCTTCTTTGAGGTGTTCCGTTCGGATGCCAGTAGTGAAGCGAAGCGATTGGAAAGGAACGTGAATGGCATCCGAACGACACCTCAAAGAGAAGGAAATGAAGAGGATAACATTGGAAACGGTTGGTCTCTTCGTCTCACTTCTCTCCTTACTCGTGTCACTTCGTCTCTCTCTACGTTCGTTCCTCGTGTCACTCGAGCGGAGCGTAATGAGACGTGAAGGACGCGTAGCGGAAGAAGAGACGAATGGAGCGACGGAGAGTGAGTAAGAGGAACGGTTAGACGACTTCCGGGAATTCAATTTCCTGTTTCCCTTGGTCCGTTCGGTTTCCTCATGTTATTCGCCCACCTCACGGTCTCCTCTTCATCCTTCCATCCCTCACCTCGTACGCTCGTCTCTTCCGCCGTTCATTCGTCCCTCATTCCGGCGGAGCCGAGCGTAGCGAGGTGGAGACGGGATGGAAGGACGAATGGCGGAAGGAATCAGACGAGCGGTGTAAGTGATGTGAGAGGGATACGAACCGCCCGTCTTACTCGTGTCGTTCCTCGCTCGTTACACCGCTCGGTTCGTATCACTCTCCTCTCACATCACTCTCGCACCTCCACCTCACGTCGTTCGGCCGGTGTCTCGTTCGTTCCTCTCTCGTCCCCGTCACTCACTCCCTTCGGCTCCGGAGGAGATGAGAGAGGCGTGAGCCGAATGAATGACGGAGGACCGGACGGTGTGAGAAGGGGACGGTAGAGACAGCGGCAGGAACTCGGAGATAGGTTACCGGCTGGTCTGGTCTGTTCCTGTTACCCTTACCCTTCTCACCCCTCGGTACCCGTCTCACTCCCTCCGGAGGAGCGGCTTCGCCGGTGAGACGGGGCCCGAGGGACGTGAGAAGGGACAGAGACCGGCCCGCTTCCTCCGCCGGAGTGAACCGCGGGCCCGTCCCCCGGCGTCCTCGCCTCTGGCTCGGCACCGTTCACTCACCGTTCCCTTCGGTCCCGTCTCGCTCACTCGCCGGCCGCTGCGCGGGGCGTAAGGAGAGAGTGACGGGCCTTCGGCGGGAGGGAACCGCCGGAACCGGCCCAGCCGCCTGTCGTCCCCGCTCGTCACTCACGTCCGTCGTTCTCTCGCTACGCTCCCTTCCTCCTACCGCTCGTGCCTCACGGTGCCTCCGGCGGCTATATGATAGGTGAAAGACAGAAGCGAGCCCAGAGAACCAGTGAACCGAGCTTACATCCTAGATCCACTTCTCCTCACCTTTACCCCCACTCGTTCCTTCCGCCTTTCGTTCGTTCCTCTCTCAAGTCGTTCACTCACTGGGGTAAAGGTTAGGAGAAGAAGAGAAAGATATGAGAAGATTTCTATTTTCTAGCAGCATTTTATTCATCTACATTATCTTCTTCCAAAAAGAATCCAACTGTAAAATGCTTATATAATATAGGAATTTTGCCAGGTTAGGCGAGTTACATCTGTAAAATCTTCTTAATTCTAACATCCCAGTTCTTTTGTAGGATATTATATTAATCCAAATTTAGGATTTTCATTATTATCTTTATTATATTTTATTATATTTTTTCAGCATTTTGGTGTTAATGAAAATCCTATCCAAAAAGCCCTCTGTTTCTCTGAGCTCTCCGTCCATCGCCGTTCACCTCCCTCGGCTACGCCTCACTCGCCTCACGGCTCGTACGGAGAGAAGGAGTGTAAGGAGCGAGGGAACGTAGAGAAAGAGCGAGTGAACGACTGATAGACGAAGAGCCGGGAGTAAGTGAGGCGTAAGTGACAAGGAAATACTCATGTTATCCTTACCCCTTTCCATCCCTCTTCGTTCCGCTACGCCGAGAGAAGGGACCGTAGGGAGCGATACGAAGGCGGAACGGAACGGGGAACATAGTGAGCCGGTCCCGAACGACGGAGGTAACGAGCGGTGAGTGGCCGGGAACGGGACGGCATGCGATTCATCTCTCAAGTCGCTTCCTGTCTCAGTCGTTCATCCTCAGACCCTTGGAATCGCATGCCAGTTACTCCCGTTCCCTCCACCCTCCGCTCGTTCCTTTCTCTCGTCGTGTCTCTCGTTCCTCCGTCACTCGTTCACTCCGTGAGACGGAACGACCGAAGGGAGAGACGACGAGCGGAGGGAACGGTAGTGACGCGAGGAACGGGGAAAGACACGAGTAAACGCTCGTCACTTCGTTCCTCACCAAAAGATAGAATGTTTACTCGTGTCTTTCCTCCTCATATCCTTCTCCTCTCGTGTCGTGACCCGCGGAGCGGGGGCCCTTCGGGCCGTCTCACGACACGAGGAGAAGGAGAAGGATATGAGGGATATGTAGCGAGATGGAGACGAACCGTGTGTCTCACGCCATGTCACTTCTTCCCCACTGCGTGTCGGTCTCTTTCACGGTTCGTCTCTCTCTGCTCGCTCCCTTTCCCTCGTCATCCACATGCCTTTCATCTCTCTAACTCTTGGTCCACAGCCTATGATTCACTCTTAACCTCTCTCTATCCCTTCGCCTAGCGCAGCGCCCGGTTCGCCGGCTCTCTCTCACCTTCGGTGGCCGGCAAGGCGCTGCGCGGGCGAAGGACTATAGAGAGGAGCGTAAATAACCGGAAATTAATAATGGGAACTCAGAGAATTAATAGTTGATCCGGCAAAAATGACCATTAAATACCAATAAGAATAACCTTTTATTTATGATCTTAATTCTGTTTCTATTAAATCTCTATCTTTACAGGAATAATATTATCTTTATATATTTGAAAGGCATGAGAAATGAGACAAGATAGAGATTTAATAAATGAAGTGAGATAATATAATATTTTTCATTATAAATATTGTTTTTACAGTTCTTTCATCTTATAAAATATTATATTATATTATATTATTATGATTTTATATTAGAGAATTTAATTCAGTCTATTTGTGGGTGAGATTACATCATAAATTCTCCATTCAAATAGCTGTCTTAATTGGTATTATTCTGATGGTACGTTATCTTCAGGAAATCCAGTCTCATCTAGTGACATCTCATTACTTTCATGTCTTACATCATATATCTCTCTTTATTTATTGGTGTTTCTCTAATAATAATATTCTTTTTCTGGAATCTTTCTTCCTTGCAGGTTTCTACATTATTATTCTTATGGTTTTTTAATATTCTTTTTTATTTTCTATTTACAAATATTATTTACGGGTTATTTCTTCATTTATGATATTATTATCTTTATCTTATTTTTGTCTTAATTGTCTCTCATATTTATTTATTCTTTATTTTCTCTTATTATTTTCTTCTTCTTTTTGGTAATAATCTCATCTAATAAAAGATTCTGATAAGTCTTCTAATTTCTTATGCTTTTTAATCTTATTTTTATTATTATCAATATTATTATCTTTGTAAAACCTGCATTTATAATAGAATTACATTTTCTTATTTATTTTAATATTTTTTACGGTTTCTTTTCTTATTTCTATATATAAAATGCTCTTATTAATAATGAAATTATCTTTTTGTATCTCTATAAGGTAAGATTTCATTTGTCTTATACTGCTTTAGGAGGATTCTTTCATTTGGCATTAACCTCCATCATTTATGAGGTGTAGAGGCGTAACGAGAAGCAGACGAGTGGAGCCGGAACACCGAGGGAACTGGTGATGAACGAGGGAAACACACGGTTAATCGGTTCCCTACTCTATCCCTTCGCGCCGCAGGCACCGCCGAAGGGCGTGAGGCGCTCCCGTTCACCGGGCGGAGCCCGCTCCGAAGGAGGAAGTGATGAGGAAGCGCCGAGAGACGAGAGGCGGAGCCGTCCGGCGGCCACGAGCGAAGGCCGAACGAAGTGAACCGAGCGGTATGAACGTAGTGAGACACGAGGCGGGACCGTTCACTTCGGTTTCCGCCCATCCTCGGCTCCCTCTGCTCACGCCATTCCTCCGTCATTCACGTTCCCTCCGGTCACCAAGGATGATTGAAACCTTCATGAACGATCCCTTTCGTGAGGTGAAGGTTGAGAGCAGCCAAGGTGAACGGAATGGGAACGTAAGGAGAATAATAAGGGATAAGGATATATATAGTGTATTCTATATCCCTTATTTACACTATATATATCCTTATAAGTTACAGGTATAGAATATATATAAGTCTTAGGAACAGTATATATGGTTATTATACAGGGATTTCTTAGATTATAATAACCATATATACACCATAGTTACTAGAATATATATCTTAGTCACTATATATGGTATGGTTATTATGTATAGAGAATCCTAGATATATAACTATAGTCCTTATAATAACCATACCATATATATATCCCTGTTCCTAAGACTATATATTATCCTTATATGTATCTTCCTTACGTTCATCTCCGCTCTCTTTCTCCCGCCGTTCCGGCGCCGAAGGGAAGGAGAAAGGGCGGAGATGAGCGTAAGGCAGGGGCCCGTCATTCCCGCGTCCCTTTCGTTCCTCGGGTCCGCTCCTTACTGTCGGGCCCCTGTCTCGCCACCGTCTCACATTCTCACTCACCCCTCCATTCCGTCTCCGATCACGTCGGGTCGCTTACGCGAGGCCTCCGGCCCTTGGCCCGACGTGACGAGAGACGGGATGGAGGGGCCCCGTCCTTCGCCCCGAGGCGGAACCGGACGGGGGAGGCGACGATGATGAGAGGAGCCGTTCCGGCCGCAGGCCCGTTCGCTCGCCACTTCGCTCACTGCATCTCGGCCCCCTCGCTCCGCTGGCCTCGGTCAACCACCCACCCCGTTACCCACTCCACCGGCTCCTCGCTCCTTACAGTCCCGTCCGCCTCTCCTCACTCCGTTCGTCACCACCCTCGTCACTTCGCCACTCTGTGACTCGGCCCCCAACCCGCCCCCACCCACACCACTCCACGTCTCGTCTCTCGGTCGCTTCCTTACGTCCGCTTCCTCGTTCCTCACGTGATGAGTGGTGTGGATGACGAACGGAGAGAGGAAGACACGACACGAGGACCGTGAGGAAGGAAAGGAAGCGGGAAACCGATGATCCGACTGACATGGTCCACCTTAGACCTCTCATGTCCTTCGCTCACCTTCTTCCTCCATCACCTCGGTCCTGTGTCATGCTTTCTCCACTCCTCCACTTCTCCTTACGTCGTGTGAGCGGAGTGAACCGCGTGACGAACCGAGGTGACGAGGTGAGGAAGAAGGTGAACGACGGGAGCACGGAAGGAACCGATACGAAGAGAGAACTCAAATGGCAGGATTCTTCGTCAACATGTCATCTCGCTAGGTTCCCCGCTCCACCGTGTTCTGTCCCACCCACCTGCTTCGCTTGAGAGTTCCGTTCGTATCGTCGTTCACTCGGTTCACTCCTCATTACTCACTCCACTTCTGTTACCTCTGATGATTGGAGAACCGGGTAAATGACCATCATATCTCGGCTGTTACCATTCCATCCATATCGCCCCCATACCATTCGCCCTCCCCATCTCACGAAGTGAGGTGAGATGGGGAAAGAGAGGGCGAATGGAGGGCGATATGGAAGGGAAAGAGTTACAACCGATTATCTCCTCAGCCTGGCGGTTATCTCCTTCCATCGGTTCTTCACTCAAGGTCTTAATGATATCCTCCGAGCACCAGTTCTTTCATCGTCTATCCCGTCGCTCTTCACCTCGTTACGTCCTCCGTTCTCTACGCTCACTCGTCCGTCTCTCGGTTTGAGCGACGTAAGGAGTGATAGACGATGGACGGATGAGTGAAGGAACGGAGGATACGGTTAGATTGATAATAACGGCCAAGAACCTGTAAATTATTCTCATATATTTATTATTATTGGGGTTTTTTGTCTCTTCACTTACGTTCATCACCAAAACCCCAATAATAATAAATAATAATAGCATGAGAATTATAAAGTAGATGAAATGCATTTATTAATAGTGGAATTTCCTTTGAATCACTTCCAAAATATAAGAAAATAATAATAATGAAGAATTAAATGCCAATAATAATTACGGGAATTCCAAAAGATAGAAAAGTGATTAAAAGACAAATAAAAAGAAGAGATTATTATATAAGACATAAGACCAAAAATAAGAAAAGTTAATAAAAAATAGAAAATAATTAATAAAGACCATTAAAATCATGAAAATATTATCAAAATGCTAATAAATAAGAAATTAATTCAAATATTAAAACACCATAAATAAATTATCAGAATATGAGGAGCATTTAAGGGATAGACCGACAGTTTCTTGAAGAATAATATCATATAAGACTTATTAATACAGAATTATTATTTTCTTATCTATATCTATTGGTATTTTGGAAATCATTACATTTAGAAGTTACATCAGATTTATTTTGTTTTCTTATTAATACTCACCATTTATTAATCTTTGCTCTTATTATAATTCTATTTATCTTTACAGGATTTAATATTTATTGTTGGACTGGAATTTACTTCTCATAGAATTATTTTCTTATATTATTTCATCTTAATTTTGGATTAATTTATAGTTTTCATATTTGGTCTAGAGATTTATTAAGAGAATTCACTAAAAAATATGAAGTCTTATTAATAATCTTTTTTCTTCTTTTTGGGGGTTTTCTAGTTTCTGAAGCTCTATTATTTGTATCCTTCTTTTGGACATCTTTTCATTTATTATCTTCTCCAACTTTAGGGATGTGGGTGTGGGAAGGTTTCTATCTGGAGGATCCTTGTGAATTAACTTTTGCTAATACACTTCTTTTATCAAATGCTGCTATATCTTTAGGAAATGCTTTTATTAATTTAGAAATTTCATCAGAATATATTATTTTCTTCACTTTATGGTCATTCTTTTTGTCTTCTCTTTTTATTAGTTTGCAGATTAAAGAATTTCGCATTCTCGCATTATCAATTAATGATTCACTTTATAGTTCTCTTTTCTTTTTTCTTACAGGATTACATTTCTTTCATCTATCTATTGGTCTTATTCTTCTAATTTATTTCTGGTCCGCCCCTCCATCCCGCCCCACGTCTTCCTCCACCTACATCCCTCTCCAGCCGTTCGCTCCCTTCGGTCATCGGCTCATCTCTCAGGTTCTTCGCCTTAACCTCATTACCGCTTCCGGCTCATTCCCTACGGTCTTTCACCTACAGCATTAATGAGTGACCGAAGGGAACGGCTGGAGACGGAGCGTAGCGTGGCGGAAGCCGAACCGAAGGGAACGAGTTATGAGGTGAAAGACATGAGCCGGATGAGCAGAGACGGAAGCGGACGGCGAATGAACGGCTCACTCCTTATCATCTCCTTACCACTTCCGTCCGAAGGAGAGGAAGTGGGGGGAGCCGCTCACGTCTCTTCTCGCTCGGTCGGTTTCCTCATTCTCTCCGGTCATGTCGTCAACCTTCCTCACGAGTAGCGCCGCTTCGCGGCTCCCGCCTGCGGCGCGTAATGAGAAGAGGAAAGGAAACCGACATGAAGGAGCATTAGACAGACAATTGAAACCTTTGGGATCATTTCCTTGGCTCAACATTACCATCCTGGCAGCGACCGCAGGGATAAGAGATCTATGCCGGCAGTTTCCTTCCCTTCCTTCCACTCCTCACCGTCGGATGGCGGTGAGGAGTGGAGTGGAAGGGATTGAGTGAGGTATGAACGAGGGACCGAGCCACAGGCGAGTGAACCGAGAGAATGACCGACGAACGGAACTGGCAAATGATGGACCGTGTCTTGCCGTTTCCACCGCTCTGTGGTCGGGTCTTAACCTCCCTCCCTGCTTCCGTCGTCTCTCTGTGACCGCTCGTGTCTCGTTCCTTCCGTCACTCAACACTCCCGTTCACATCATAGACTTGGAAGCAGTTGGAATGGAGTGAGGAGACCCGACGAGCGGAGTGGAAACGGCTGGAAAGGGATATGATGTGATGAGGGAGGTGGCGAGGGGCGAGCCACGGGGTGGGCGGTGGGATGGGCGGGTCCGT
>ERZ1740055.61-NODE-61-length-16978-cov-7.345624_pt1 | contig 16978 bp, 9 predicted proteins | sample MGYA00581747_ERZ1740055 | MGnify/ENA primary metagenome ERZ1740055 (study PRJEB43018, sample SAMN04849739) | marine metagenome | isolation source: floating plastic debris | place: Pacific Ocean | collected 2008-08-28 | study: EMG produced TPA metagenomics assembly of...
AGTATCGAAGGGTTCGGAGAGCTCATGAAATTTAATAAAACAATTATTCCATTCGCGCTTGTTGGATATGAGATGATTATAGCCAACTCGGCGCTACGCGCCTCGTTGACTATTTACCATCTCATATCCAACGCGCGCTCTTGGAATAATTGTTAAATATACATATCATGTAATTTATATTTATATATAGTACGAATAGACCCACTATTGATACGTTTTTAAGTCAGTTGGCTGTTTACAATGAGTGTTGAATTTGACTCTGGGGTCATGAATGACAACCTTTCCACTGGCTATAGTTGATTTGGTCACTGCATTCAAATCTAATACAATAAACCAGTGAGTCAAGTTGCTTTGTCAGTGATCTTTCATATAGCTACTAAAAAATTTCTTCTCTGCCTGTTCATCTAATTAAGGCATGCGACTTTGTTTCAAACTTTCCAATAAGCACTATGTAATGTTGGTTTAGTGATAATTCTTCAATCAGTTCATTCTTTTCTGGAATAGTTGATCATTCATTGTTCCATCAATTAATGCCGACTGTACATATAAAAATCCCTTAACAATTCAACAGTCCCAAGCAGAGCAAGAGCTACAAAAAGTCAGTGTTGATGCTAACAGAGCTCGACAAACCCTGGAAGAGCAAATGGTTGCTTTTGAAAAGAAACGCATACAAGATATAAAGGTTTGCATCCTACAATAATTCTTTGACTCGATTAATAGTTGGGTTCTTTTTTCAAAAAGTATTTAAAAAAAGCTGTTGACAGGAGTGCTTTTCAATAAGTAACTTTGATTGGCTAGTTTCCAAATCAAGTGTGCCCATTCTCTGAAATGAAAAAAATAGAGTAGATAAGATGTTTTTAAAGCTACTGACAAGGAAAATTGTATACTTGGAGAAAAGCCCTGCGACATGAATGATTAACCATGACATTGTTTTACCCCTGAACTCATTATTTTATTGATCCAATATTACTATAGGGTGAAGTTTTCTTCATCTGTGAACAATATAGTACCTGGTGTCAAGGGGGTGATACGCAGTGTTTTATTGGTAACCTTATATTACTTATGTCTTATTGGCATGGAGAGCATAGGCCGGCCATCTACCACAGAAAGCTTATATTGGTTCGTTTCATATTCTAGAATATCCTTGGTAATTTCTTCCATGGTCAGATGTTATATCATGCAAAAGCTCTCGAGACTTATACAAAGGCTTATCAGAACTTGATGTCTGTTGATGAAGAGAATGATTTGGAGGTAATGAAGATATTGTTGATGTATCAGTCATCTATCATATTTTCTAGTCTATTTCTTGTTTAGAAGTCCAATCAGTTGTTTCTGATTATTTAAAATTTTTAAAGTTATTTATAATATCACTACGGACCAATTTAATACATTTTTTTACATAAGAGCTACTATAGTTACAACCAAGCCCAATGCATGGTATTGGTAAAAATTTTATTTCTCAGTAAAAAAAAAAGGTTCAAAAATTGACCTTCACTCACGGTCACAGTTTCGTTTATGGCAGACTAAGACTCTGAAATATAAATTATAGTCTGAGAATAGGGGAAGTATATTTCATGTTGTTATAACATCATATCCAAAATTTGAGATTAGGCAACACCATGCTAACTGATATCCACGTTATTACCTTACGGGTCCTCATGAGGCAAACAATTTTACACCGGCTACTTTTCATTGATTATATAATACTTACATTATATTTTAAATGATAGGCTTTAAGGCATTAAAATTTATTTTCTTATTTTTCCAGGCCTTTGAAAATGCTCTCCACCCTCATACCTCCAATCGGCTTGATGTTGTTAAAGCAAGTTCTCAGACCTCACTCAATCGCTTCAGCTCGCAAGGCTCCCTGGGATCACAGTTATCATTGAATCGTACTGTGCAGAGCCTGGGTACGACAGGTGACCTTCAAGATGTTGATGATGACAGTGATTTTGATTAATTCAACAGAGTTACAGTATCTTTCACAAACACTTTGGCAAAACTGCCGTAATTCATATAGTCAATTTCGTGCTACTAATGCTACCATTGTTGTATGGACTGCAACTTCGACAACATAGTTGCATGTCTCACTTTGTTAAACTGTGTCCTTTTTATCTTTGTTTATCTCGTTTTTTAATCCGTCCGTTTCGGTTTTTGCTCGTGAAGGTATATGATTATCTCGCAACTTTTGTATTTTTTCACTACTTCAGCGTTTTTATCGAGGACGTGAATGGTTACCACGAAGACAGCAAACCAAATCCTTAATTACAAGGATGTTACGCACCCGAAAAAATCTAGAAAATTTTTAGCTTAAATGTTTAGATTTTTTGTCTTAGGCCTCAGATTCTTAAAACCAGAGTTTTTGTAAATGATCTAGAAGTCCTTACATTGAGAGTTTTCAGCCCACCTACTATGATTTTATGAAGCTGTTGTTTTTTTACGTGATATTTTTGTCGAAATACAGTTTTGACAAATGGAAGAATTGCTGAAAGTAATTAAGGGAGGAAATTGTGAAGAAGCTTATGGTGCAACTACATAATACTGAATTGTAGTTTTTAGATGGGCTGATGCACATCGATGTGTATAGTTTGTACATTGCATCATAAACATTACGGACCTCAAGCAACGTGGACAGGAACGTGAACAAGGAAAATCCCATTTCTGGTTTACTCTTTACTCCTTTATGCGTGTCATCAGGTTTTTTGTTTTCTTTTCCTTTAACTTTGTGAGCAGAAAGCAATTAAATGTTTCTCCATGTAGTTAAACAAATACTGAGAACGTTTTTGTTATTAAGTCCTTGTAGTCCCGAGAACTCTAAAAAAAGGACTTTTCACGTTGTAATTTTAGCAACAACTCAGTGCAGGTGCTCAGCTCGATGCATTCCGACTTGCAGGTATTGTATTTACTATTGTTCTTTGCCGTCGTCGTCCTCATTGCTTAAGGTCCCTATTATTGTACTTTGTCGTCGTGGGAGTCGCCGTCTTAGTTGCTATAGGTCCCTAATTAGTTGTTAAAGACCTTCAATTTAGAAACAATGTGCAGTGTAGCAAATATCATTCTCATCAAATGAAAAGGGCTTGTATTATTGTGAGTTAAAAACTAAATATTTCATAAATGTTCACTAAGGAGGTCTTCAAGCTGGACCCATCCCATCGGGAAGGCTGCCTTTATCTATATGCAACAGAATAATTACTAAAAGCTAGTGTATATATATATATATATAGTTCTATCATCCGGGCCTTGTGATGTGTCATTATTTATTTAATAGACATCAATATGTATTTGTTTTATTTTGCTTTACTTGAAGCCATACGCTCAGTCGTCGATTAAGAACGCTAAATATTTTGAAAGTTATATTTTCAAATAAATGAATAAATCAAAGTTCCCATCTTGTGCATTCGCTGTGTTTTATGCTCTTCCCATCATTGAAAACATGTATTATGTATGTCACATGATTTGTAGCAAACCTTTTGCGGTCAATTAATTGATGAGGATTTAATGGCGCTGAAGCCAATTGCACGCGGTTGAGGGATTCTGCTATTGAGTAGCAACTGTTTTCAGTAGCATTTATAAAAGTTTGGATAGTACGTGCGTTTTCATTGGTCTACAAGTTTGTTTTCATAGCACTGAGAAGCATGCATCAAAATGACGTGATCAATATGCTTCGCTGTCTCCAAGTTGTGAGAATTTACAGTTTCATGAAAGAAATTAAAGTATACTTACACGCTTCGTATTCGTCTTTGGAAAATATCAATTTTATAAAAATTTGTGAGAATTCGCGAGTGAAAACCCTTCACTGCCTCTCGGGTTTTCACTGATCTGCTCTCGAAGTCGAATACAAATAGACGCAAGCGCTAGTCACACAATGAAGGGAAAATTTGTATTTTTCCTTCTCTAGCTACTGTGATCCGAGTTTAAAGCAACGCTGAACTAGTTCGATGCCCGAGCTATGCTTCATCCTTTCCTTCTTCATTACCCATGCACGCCCTAGCAAACTTTTGCCAAGGCAAACTTAGTCCCCCGAAGTTTGTTTAATGGGCTTTTAGTCGAAATCTTTAAAAAGTGCTCGTCTTAATAGTACTAAAGCGGAGATGAGATAGAAATCCCCCCAATACAATGTACATGGTAGCGTATTCATCAGTGTTAGTGACACTTTATGAGGCATTCAAAGATGAGCTAGACTGGTCTCCTTTGCAGCCCATTTAATTGCTCGCGACGTACCACCAAAATAGCACTCCGTCCTCCACTCTCTATTACTCGGGCTTTCCGAGAAATGCCCGAGGTATAAGCTGAGCTTCGTCATTTTTTTTAAGGTTTACACGGTAGAAAAAAAAAGAAGTGAACACCGATTTTTTTTTTTTTAAGAAAAAAAAAAACTTTTTCCCGACAAGGCGAAAAATTGGATACCTGACTAGCCCCGGGACAACTGACGTAACTGTTGATTAATCTTTTTTCATTGGGCTACCCTGGTAAGCCCAGTCATAAAATACTATAACTTAGTTTTTCCGTTTTAAAATTTGTATCCCACAGTTCCTTGCGACGCCCACTAATTTTGATTTGTTGAACTTATCAGCGTTCAAATAACCAAATGAACTTACCATTTTAAATACTGAAACAAAATTTTACTTGAAAGTATTTCCAATGCTCACTACTGTTTCTAATAAACTTGTGTATTATCAAGAACGAGAATCTTTTGCACAATAAAAACAATGTAATATTAAATCAAAATAGCACACGGAATGTATAAAGACTTTAAGATATTATTCATTTAGAATTGCCATTGTTCTTTAAACTTGCGTTTAACAGCAATCAATTGCAGTCAAGTTTGTTGATGTATTATAAACTGCTTTGCATGATTGATTGGCAACGAGTTTACCTTGTAAAGATTTCAACGAACACTCTGATTACCTACCGAACCATAGCTGTTTCTTATCCGGTATCACAGTCACTAAAAAAGCTGATACCGTTTATAAACAGTATATAGTGACGAGACACGCAAGAAATGCGATGAAATAACTGACGCAAAATGAAATGGCAAACAAAAAAATATTCCTCTTTAAATTTCAATAAACTACAAGGCAATACTAAACATACAAGATAATCACACTTGCTCTTTCAAAAATGTTTTTCTTAAAATCCAAAATGACAGATTTCTTGATGTTATGTCTGAACTGGTCTTCAGCACCTAAAGTTACTTGTTTAGTAGTTGTATTTGTACACTGGTAACTTCATTCATTATTTGCACACTGGTACATCCTAAGTCTGTTTGGTATTTGCACACTGGTAAGTTCGTTTATAGTTTCTTATTTATGCATCTTGATAACTGACATTCGTTTCGAAACATTCGTTCATCAAACATTTTAGAGTAGATCAACATTAGCTGGTGCCGCAAGGAACTGTGGGATTACACATTTTGTCTGGTCGACGACAAAAAAGAAACCCATTTTATGACTGGGTATATACGAAGCTCGGTCTATAACTAAAGTTTCTTTGGAAACACCGACGCAGCTTTTAACTATCAGATTGATTCACTTATTTCTAAGTGAAGTGTACATGCATGCATACAATGTCCTTCTGCAAACATATGGGCTGGGGTGATCAAAGGTGGGTTAAATTTAACCCTGGGTTAAGCAATTGCTTCTCTCAGGAAAAGATTAAAGTTCTTCTAAAATACTTCTCAGATTTTCCTCGGACAAAACTTGTTAACCCCAAATTTACAGGTCAATTCTGACTCCGAAAGCTCCTGAATTAAACCATGGGTTAAAAATTTAACCCTGGTTTAGCGGTAATCGGCTTTTGAAAAACTAGGCCATGGTTGACAGCAATGGCAGACTTCTCAAAATCTATTAGGCAACAAAAAATGCATTTAACTGGATTTTACAGCTTAATAAAACTTCCAGTGTGCAACTGACAAAGAAAGCCGCTGTTTAAGAACTAATGAACTTTGGCAGCCTTTATTTAAACCAATCATACATTGATACAGCTCGTATTAAAAAACACACACACACACACACAAAATAAACTTTATTGACCAATTATATTTGAGCCATTTTTACATTATAAAAAGCATTTCACTCGTTAAAAACAATCGATAAAACGGTAAAAAATGTCTTCTGGAAAAATACGTTTTGATTTGAGATGTGATATTTTAAATTTCATCAAAGCTTAAAATCGCATCTAGTGACGCTTTCTCCCCTTTCAACGTACAGAAACCCAAAACCTCCATGGCTTCTCTTTCAAAAAGTCAGACATTGCACAATACTTACCGTACCAAAAGTAAACTTTTACTTTGATATTGTTATGGGGCCTTGAACAATGAAAAACGAACTCAATGGAAACAAAGAAAAAGCTTTCATATTTCACTTCTTTCTTCTTCTCCTCTTCTTTTTTCTATTTTCTCTTCTTCTTCTAAACTAATCTGCACCTTCAAAAATCTTTCCTCTTCTTCATCGCGAACCTCTTGTTTATCCTTTTTGCTATTTCTCTTGTCGTTTTCCGCTTTTGTAGTTTTTCTGTATTTACGCGTTACCGTCTTATGATTCGTTTCTTTTTTGCTTCCAACATTTTCTTTTTTCGGCTTTTCGTGTTTCTCTACTCCCTCTGCTTTCATATTTTCTCTACTGCTATCTTTCCTTTCGTATTCCCCCTTCTACTCCCGCACTTATTTCTTTTTCAACTTTACTTTCTGCCGATATAAGTGAATTACTTATATATCAGTGAGTACTTTACACCGTAATCTTGTATGTTTTGGAAGTTATTCTTGTTTTAGTACAGGACTGCCTTACACTTGTTTCTACACCGAACAGCTGTATCTGGGCATAATCGAGCTCTTGTTGTATACGCAGGTCACCAATGGCTGCGTTTTAGAAAAAAATTTTCCCACAAATCGGCAGTGTAGAGTACCCAATACGAGATAACAAACGCGACGAGGGAGCGAAACAGTAATAGCCCTAATTATCAAACGAACCTTGTGCGTCTGTACGTGAACCTCATGAAGTATCTGCACGCGAACCGTGTGCGTCTGTACGTGAACCTCATGTAGTAGCTGCACGCGAACATCGTGTGTTTGTAAATGAACCTCGTGTGGTATCTGCATGCGAACCTCCTGTTATTTCACCGCAAAAAGCTAAAGGTTCAGAAGGCAACAAACAAATGAGGTTTTTACAACAATCAATGTCATTGGTGTTTCCTGTAATGATTTTGCTGACACCTCGCACTGATGAACACACGCTATTTCATTATCTATTAAGAAGCTCATTTTCACAATGATTTTGATCGATACAGTAATTACTTTCTGGGCCGTACCTAGCACTTTTTGTCTGCGAGGGCAAACTTTGCATACTTTTACAGGGGTCTCCCATATACAGACAGGATTTCTAGTTGGACGTTTTGTTTTCACCCCTACACAGAAGGTTTTCTTTAAGACCTTCAAGGAAACAAACCACACTGATGGCATAAGCACCTTGTTTAGTTTTCCTAGTGGGGGCAATTGCCCATCCCCCCTGATATGTACGACCCTGAGCTTGTTCCAACAAAGCCCTTATTTACCCAATAACATACATCTTCTTATAATACTCGTCCTAAATTGGTCTGGAATAGATTTTGATATTGTATCACTCGTGTTAAACACAAAATCAATATTCAGTGCCCAAGAAAATACTTACCCGAGTGTGGCTAGTGTGGTTCTCATGCAAAGCACCAAGAAATTCTTACAGTCCTTACTGATCTCCAAAAAAAGTAATATATTGGAATAACAAATACACTTCATAGTCCACTGTAGATGGAGGCAGCAGTGGTTACAACACTTTCCAGCAAATCCTACATTCCAAACTCGCGCATTAATACACTCCCCGTACTCCAGTATATAAGGCACCTACAAGAAACTCCCCATTCACGTCTGTGGTTTTGCAAATAACAATACATTTTCCTCACCACTCATCCTTACCGCCCATCTAAAGCTGGTATAAGAATGACGATATCCAGCAATCTCGACCTGACAGGAACTATGACAAACACTTTGGTGAAAATAAGATTCCCTTCCTTCCGCTCTTATTTCCAGTTTCACATCATAGGCTCTAAGTGCCATTCTATTCAATTCTTAAAGAGGAAGCTCTATCTCTGTTTGGAGATGAACACAAACTCAAACATTTCGCCATTAACTCCCACAGTATCCACACTACAATGTGATTGACTTGTCAGGTCTATAGTGCTCTTTCATTCCAGACTAACATACTGATTGACTTGTCAGGCCAGTAGTGCTCTTTCATTCCAGACTCACTTATTGATTGACTTGTCAGGTCTATAGTGCTCTTTCATTCCAGACTCACTTATTGATTGACTTGTCAGGTCTATTGTGCTCTTTCATTCCAGACTGACATATTGATTGACTTGTCAGGTCTATTGTGCTCTTTCATTCCAGACTGACATATTGATTGACTTGTCAGGTCTATAGTGCTCACATATTAACATCACAATCAACTGTTTCTCTAATAAACACTTTATTCTGTGCAAACGTTCCACAGTCTATTTCTTAAACCATTAACATACTGATATCATTGAAATGAATGTCCATAGAGAGCTCTTCCTTTTGCAAGGTGCTTGTTAACAACTTCAACTAATGGATGAAGTTGCCATTTGGACTTTGGACAACCTATCTTACATAATTTACACAAATACACTAGCTTTTCAAGTTTACAAATTGGAATTACTTTTGCGAAGGGTAAAACTTGAACTAACATTCCTTTAACAACAGACTGTATAAATTTGCTTTGCAAGTTTTGAAAATCGGCCAGGTCTAATTTCCATTCAATAACCAAAGATGGCCCAGAACTAGTTAGCAAAATAAAGCAAAACTGTTTAGTAAACAACAAACTTATTTTTAAAAATAAATGTTTAACAATTATATTTCCAAAGTTTTCTACAACATGAAGTCAATTGATCTGCTGATATTGTCATAGAATACAGAATAAAGGTTTCTCCAGATTTCAAATGAATTTATGTATGCATGTAATAAGCCCAGGAATATTATTTATAGTCATAATATAATACTTCATTAGCATAATTATGTATAAATCTGTTACTAAACCTCAAATTAAAATCAGTAAAAAATGAAAATGTTAAGCTTGGACTGAAATATCTGTATTTTGTTTAATTTTTAATCAACATTGAAACATTTTGCACTTGAACAAACAATGCTGTAGTTCATCGGTCCTTCATCAAGTTTAACCAACATTCTGCAAGGCACAAGTTAATTAAAACTAATTTAATTTCCATTACTTCTTGGTTTACTTTTCTTTCCAATAACTTTTGTCTCAATCATAAATTAATCAACTTATACGAATTTCAAACTTCAATTTATACACACTCTTTGCATTATATATTCACTGCTAAAGGTTTCGTTTAACTCTTTGTTAAGCCCATGGGATTATTTTAAATACCAGAGTTATCACCAGCCCTCAAGTTGCTTTTCAAAATCCCAATGGCATTTATGGTTGTTAAATTGCATAAATTTCTCTTTGAAATGCACAAACAAAAACAACTGGTAAGATCTCTAATTTTTCTTTCTCCCATCACTTGTACCATTCAACAACATGGAGACTGACAATTTCTGTTTCTGAGACACGAAAAAAACTGATATAATTTTTAATCTATCTCATTGTGTCAGGTATCTAAAATTAACAGAGAGGAATTTAAAACATTTTAAAAAGTAACTTACTTTGTCAGAAAACACTGATTTGTGGCTTAATATCAGTTTTATACAAAATTATGCTAATGACTGAAAATAAGTAGATAAAACACTGATAATACAACTAAATTCTTACATCTATACAGTTAAAGTGTCTATCTTTCTTGAAGCTGTAGGGTGTTTATACAAAAACTCTTAAGTTAATCTACAACATACCTTTAATAGTGTATAAACATATCCAAGATATTAAAATGGTTTGTGCTGATATCATCAATGATACAAATAATTATACTATAACACATGAAATTAACCAACTTCATTCTTAGCAATGAAGATTAATAAACTATGATTAACACTATGATAAAGTGGTTATAATGAAAACAAAACAAAAATCTTATCCAGTAAATACCATCTAATGATAAAAATTAAATTTTTTACACTATAATGTTTGTATGACTTTCTCATAGACTGTTCCACAATGAAGTTGAACTGGTGCTCTAGTCTCAAAATTGCCAGCTCCATTGCAGCAAAATAAGCATTGTCAGTAGCTAATCTGATATTTATTCAGTTCTCAAAGACAATTGATAAGCTTTCTAAACTTACCTTAATATATACTGTATGTAAGACTTGAGCTACAGCAAAACGCCTCAGAAAGAACCTATTAAGGTCAGAAAGTTGATCTTGCATCAATCAGTAATCAAGTTCCCAATGTAAATAGTCACTTTCCATTGTTTCACTACCTGTTGTTTATACATTTGCACTATTTCTTTTTTCTTAGGCAAATGCAATGGGGGAAATTACACAAGCTGTTATTAATATTGTCTCAGTCTGTAAACATTTGCTTTCCCAAACTTTCCTTCAGATTTATTCCAGTCCAACTTCACAGTTTCAATAACAAGTAGCTAAATAAAAGCCTTCTAAAGCATCCATTTTCCCTAGATGGGGAAAAGCTGCACATTTCTTCGACCAACAGGTTTATGATTTAGCTGCTGCATGGCAATCCTTGCTTCCTTCTCGTCAATGAAAGTCACAACTGCATCACCAGATGATCGCCCCGGTGCCAAATAATGGATTCGGATTGACTCTGGAATAATTCTGAATCCGTAGAAGAAATCCAAGATTTCATCAGCTGTGACAGTTGATGGTAAATTTCGGATGCCTACCACACAGCCTGCCTTGATGTCATTCACATCTATATTGGCACCCTGGGCTAGCTGACTCACAACAACATCCTGACTTAAAGTCTCACTATTGTGGCTGTGTATAGCTGGCTGAAGTGTGCTCGGACCTGGTTGGTATATGTTATGATCAAACGCAGGAAGCTTGCTGCCTGGCTGCATCTCTGATGTTAATCCAGATTTCATTTGGGTGTTCTGCACTTGGTTTAGATCATTTATATCATCTTTTCTTGATGGGCAATTCTGGGGCTCTTTACCTAAGATCTTATCCTCTTGTTGGATAACATCATACATCACCTCTTTTGGGGATTTTCTCACTTTTACAAATCTACCCCGAATCAATTGATGGTCTCTCTCAACTGCTTCCGAGCAATCTTCAAGTGACTCAAAAACGACAAAAGCCTCTCCGTTTGTTTTGCCCATGTGAGTTCCTGACAAATTTCTACAGCGATGAACATATTTCACTCTAAGCCCTTGGAAAAACATTTCAACTTCTTTTTCTGTGCATAAATATGGAAGGCCAATCATATTGATACAAAGACCTCTACAACCATCATTTTCGTCAACTTTCTGGTATCTTTCAGGTGCACTACCTTGCCCTCTCAAAGTTGTCACTTCATACCTTTTATTGTCAGGGCCATAACTACCAAATCTTTTTTCTCTTGTGTATTTGTCATCCCTTTGATCTATCAGTTTCTGGCTAACATCTTGATGTTTGTCATCCTTCTTAATACCACTTTTATAATTACTATGTACCCTCCTATTTCTATGGTTACGTTGGCGAGACGGGTTACCACGATTACTAAGTTTTTCATTCTCCAAAACACTTTTGTGATTGCTGGCATAACTAGGCCCCTCACTTCCTTCCTCCCTACCTTGGTCATCCACTTGTTGAAACCTCTTATAAATTTGATCATCTTTCTCTCTCCTTTCATTTTCGTATTTATATCGATCATCCATTCTTTCAAATCTAATGTCATGCCTTTCTTGTGCTCTAACAGGAGTGCTTTGGTCATGACTTTTTGTTTGTTTTTCAAAATCATGGCCAAAAAAGTAACTATCCCCAATGAAAACTTTCTCTTGGCCAAGGTTTTGATAAGGGATTTCACCAAAGCTTTCACGTGTATAGTTATAATTACCAGTTATACCAACAGGATAATTATCTTGAATCTTTTTAATTTCTCCTTGATAAGAATCGTGCACAACATTGACTCCTCCAAGTGCAACATCATAACCAGCACTGTGGATTAATGATTCTGTGTTTTGGTTTTGATTTATCAGTTCAACTACCCTTAAATGGTCATCTTTAAAATCTCCACTCATCACCCTTGACGGGTTAGACTCATAATCTAGTGCATGCTCCCACTGGTTGGTTGTTGGATTTCGGGGTAACCTGGCCGTTGGTGATTGTTGACTCGTCAATAGATACCTTAAATCCAAATTTTTGTTGTTTTTAGCTTCTGCAGCTAAAAACTGTTCTTCTAGCTTATTTTTTTCATAATCTGACAAGGCAGCAAGTAAAGCCATTTTTTTTCCCTCTTCATATTCTCGCTGTGTCTCTTCGAATTCTATTAATCTCATCTGCTGAGTTGTACGGGCTATGCCGCGAGTTTCGGCCTCATTCGGTCGGCTTTGAACACCGCCATGATCATGTGACCTGAATGGGCTTCGACTTCGGCATCTATCAGACACCGAGTGTCGAATCTCTCTTTGACTGCGTGAAATGCGTTCATCGCATTCCATTTCTTCCCCATGAGTCTGGGCTGAATCGACTTTAACCCCTTTTTGGTTAAATCCTTTTCCTTTATTGGTTCGCTTACGTCCGCCTCGTTTCCCTCGTTCAAAAACACCTTCCCGTAAAAATTTCTGCATTTCTTGCAAGCTGCTGAGAAATAGGTTGACATATCTTTTTCCAAGGTAACGACCATCTCTTAGCATAGCTTTCCTTGCATCGTCGTCATCATGAAATACGGCAAAAGCAACTCCGGATGCCTTACCGTTCTCATTGGGAATTAAGTGTATATCTTCTTCCTTGATTTCCAAACCGCCAAAAAAGTTACGAATCTCACGGGATGAAGATTCAAATGGTAGTCCTCTCATTCTTATGACAACTACCATGTTGAAAAGCTACAATTAAATTGGGAAAAGCAAAAAACACTCTTCGATAAAGCACAAACTTTCTCTTTCATCTATAATCCACGAATCCACACGACAGGCAGTCGCTAAATTTAACCCAAAATTCAACGGGGTATTCAAATGCCGAGTGACCTTGCCAGGGACATGTTGAGCTGTTTAGCACAAAGTATTCAACTATACTGAAAACGTCACTGTTCTAAATATATTCTTGGTGAAATACTTTGCTCAGTGAACTTCTGCTTGTGACTGTATTTGTGCTAAAATCGTTGTATCTCGATAGCTTCTAAAACTTTCGTTCAAAATGTTCAAAATATTTGGTGGTAAACAAAAAGAAAAAGCGCCAACAACACAAGAGGCCATCCAAAAGTTACGAACAACCGAAGAACTTTTGCAGAAGAAGAGCGACTTCCTTGAGAAAAAGATAGATCAGGAACTACAAATGGCAAAAAAGAACGCATCAAAAAATAAAAGAAGTAAGCTTGTAAACGCTTTTACTCTAAATACGAAGATTTTTAATTTGAATAATGAAGAATCAAGACGTAGTTAAATTTAATGGTTATATATTTTTGTATGTTTTTGTCCGTTTTGGTCATTTTAAACAAACTTTCAAAACTGTTCTTGTGTTTAGCTGCTCTCATGGCTTTGAAAAGAAAGAAGCGTTTAGAAAAGCAACTAAATCAAATCGACGGCACTCTTTCAACCATCGAGTTTCAAAGAGAAGCTTTGGAAAATGCCAATACTAACACCGAGGTGCTCAACAATATGAGTTACGCAGCCAAAGCCTTAAAACAAGCTCATCAACAGCTGTAAGTGGTATTAGGCAAAGTATGTAGAAAAAATTTCTGTACTAGTGTATATGGTAATTAAATGTACAAACAAACACTGACCCAAACCCTAACTAGTCCTACACTAATATCTGCAATAATATAATATACATAAATAAGTAGGTAAAATTTCCATATTGGGGCATACTTAATTATGCAGACAGTTTATGCATAAAAAATCTCACCTATTTTCTATATAGCTAATGCTAACCCTAACTCAGCAGGACCCAGTATGCTCCAATACGGAAATTATCCCAATAGGTATGCACCAGTAAGGAAATTATGCAAAAATGTATGATATATATACATAGGTGATCAGATTGTCAATCAGTGTGCTCAACAACCATGTATGTTAGAACCAAGTAAACAAGTAATAACAGATCAAATCTGTTTCATATTTGCCTACAGAACTGTTTTGTGAACCTACAGAACTGTTTCATGAAGCTGAAGGTTTATCCCCAATCAGGGCTGGTTTTTAGTTCCTGCTCATACAAGTTATTTATTTTATGTGTTACACAATAATGCAATTTAATAAAAGTAGTAACATCAAGTTGAATGAAATGAATTATTTATTTTATGGATGAAAGCAAAAAGAGATTTAACAAAAAAATTTTTTTAAAAACTTTTGGGCATGTCTGCAACTGCTTCCAACTGGCCATTTCCCTGTGGCATATGGATACTTTACATTGGGCCCAATCACTGTCAGGCTATGTGATCATTTCAAGGCTGGTGAGCAGCACCTTGAAGTAATAGACTCCTTCCACTACCTAGTGATACCATCTATGCTGGTGGTGGCTGAAAGGCTATATAATTACCAGAGTGAGAGGTACCTCCGGAAAATTCAGGGAGTTGCTTCCTGTACTTTCGTGCAAGAGGTTGTCACCCAGAACATGGGGTAGGGTGGATGGTAGTTGTGTTAGGGGTGCCATGCTGTATTCCACCGAGATCTGGGCCCCAAGGAAGATTGACATTGCAAGATTGGAAAGAAAAGAGTGGGCTATTCTAAAATGAATATGAAATTTTAAAGCTGACAACAGCAGCAGTGTAGGTGCCATTTGCATGTAGCTTGAGATTGTTGAGCTTAAGACTTCCATTGGTTATGTGTGGTTTCAATGGTTTGGCCACGTGGAGAGGGCGTCATAGTAGATTTCTGCTAATTGCAAATGCTGGCCCAAGTATAGATAGCAAATAAATGTGTGTGCAATAGTGTTTTTATTCCATAAATTCAGATACTAGAATCTGAAAACAGCCTTATAAAAAATTATTTATTAATAAAAGACCATTGTTTTTATTAGTGATGTAGATGATGTTCATGATATGATGGATGATATTCAAGAACAAACAGAGCTAGCTGATGAAATATCCAGGGCTATTTCAGAACCTACTGGATTTGGAATGGATGTTGATGAGGTAACAGATACATGTATATTTATTTAACTTTTTTAAAAGTAAGAATTTTTTTTAAAAGTTTGAACCATTAAATTGGCTTACCATATATTCTTGAATAATAGCCCTCCCTTGATTAATTACCTCCCTCAAATAATTGTTCCCTGTTGACCAAAATGTTTGAAATATTTGCCTCCCTCACCCTCCCATCTCTGATGATTCAGGCTCTGACTTTGAAGATATTGACATTGAAAATCGATTACCGTAATCAACAAAACAAATTTAAAACAATTAAAAAGCCCATTTTGGTTTATATTTGTGATTAGTTTTTTTATTTAATGATGTAATAAAACAAAATGTTTATGGTACAACCTCCTGTGAGAAATATTTGAAATAATTGTCTCCTTCAAATAATTGCCTTCCTTCAACTATTCGCCCCTTCTGGTGAAAAAAAAGAAATAATTGACCCTGGCTATTACTGGAAATAATATAGTTATGTATTTATTTACTCAGTCTACAGATATTGTGACCTTTCATGACCCATCAGCACAGCTTATTATGTTCGAAAACTTGATATAGGATATAAAGCCACTCAAATATTAAATATATATTAAATAAGTCTTGCTGAATTGAATTGTGTCAGGATAAAGAAACATAAACAATATTGTTGACCCAACTCAGTCACAGTATCCAAAAGTATTATTCTAATTTATGAAATATACAGATTATGAACACATGTTACTGAATGTAAATTTATACTTTTGCCTCAGTGCTCTCAGAAAAAACTTTTGTTGCCTTGTTGCCTCCTCATGTTTTTGAAAATTGCCCAGCTGCCCTGTTACAACATAAATGTTTCAGGCAAAACTTGTTTTTCCCTCTGAAAAGGCCAGTTTGAAGCATGTGTTAAGTAAGATAAATATTGCATTGTTGGCAACAAGTATTAGGCATTCAAAATCATGATTTCAGAATGTACTTTTCTTGCATTATTGTGGAGTACAGTATATCCACCATTTTTGTTCAAATATTTGTCACTCCAAGACAGTTAGCACATATTTTTACCGAATGAATTGAGTGCCACAAGATTGGTGACATGTATTAACAATTTTAGAGTTGAATATCACAATTTTATGTTCAAAAGTGCAGTGTTTTCATTCATTCCTTCCAGACTCTGCTCTCTTGCCCCTGCAGTCTAGCTGGGTGCATCCCAATCCCCTGTCAAATAGGCCGGTGTGTAGCCGTTAGAGTCAACAGACTGTTTCTGCCCCTGAGGTCCAACTGCATTTGCTTTTAAAAGCACATGCATCGAGGAAAAATTTCTGGAGTAGATTCATTGTGACTAAATGGTCATTCAATTCAGTTTTCACACTTAAAGCTCAGCAAATTTGTTGGCTTCGGGAATGGGTATTGACACTTAACCAAAAAATAAAAAATGGACCATGCTTGAAGAATGAACAAAGATGAGAGCGAAATAATAGTAAGAACCATTACAAACAATCGATTGATAAAACAATTCAAATTATACTGAAACACTTGCTCAACAGCATTTACCTAGTATCTAGTTCTAATATTATAAGAGATACAAAAATCTTACACTTATGATGTGTTTAAGGATGAACTGAATGCCGAGCTGGAAGAACTTGAGCAAGAAGGCCTTGATGAACAGTTACTTGACGTGGCAGGCACAGCTGGACTACCTAGTGTTCCTGTCAGTGAATTGCCTTCTGAACCAGGTAATATGATCTTTATCAGTTATAATATATATATATATA
>ERZ1740055.62-NODE-62-length-16921-cov-8.614906_pt1 | contig 16921 bp, 6 predicted proteins | sample MGYA00581747_ERZ1740055 | MGnify/ENA primary metagenome ERZ1740055 (study PRJEB43018, sample SAMN04849739) | marine metagenome | isolation source: floating plastic debris | place: Pacific Ocean | collected 2008-08-28 | study: EMG produced TPA metagenomics assembly of...
CCCCTTCCCTTTATCCTAAACAGCAAGATTGTGAGCATTTATTTCCTAGGTTTAGATGCAGTTGTGAAGATATCATACTACATGCTGCTATTAATACTCAATGCAGGAATGTATGAGACTAGTGCTGTCTGTAGTAAACTGTACTACTGACATCAATTACTTTTTGCTATAAAGTTAGTTACCGGAACTGCCACACATAGCAGAGCTAAATAACGAAGTTGATGTTAACAACAAAATCTGTGGTGTCCCCAATAACAATACAGTTGTGTGCAAGCACACCAAACTTTATTACAAGTGGTTACATGGCAAAAACAAAATGTTCTGACATATACATTATACTATATCTACAATTATTAATACTTATCCACATACACAGTGTTGGAAATTCTCAGGTGGACACCTGCACTATGCACGTAAAGATTTTGCTGTGCACGTAGATTTTGTTGTGGCTGCACCAGTGTGCACGTAGCTGTCAGTAACATAAAAATTAGGGATTGTAACAATTTTTTTGAGAAAATATTAGTTGTTTACTATATTGGCGACTTATTTGAGTTTTCACTGATCTGTTCCTGATCAGTAGTTTGGATTGTAGCCTCATATTTCTAGAATACATGCATGTACATTGAACCGAGATGACATGCAACTGTTGTGGTTTAAATTTGCTCTTTCGATTGAAGTTTTCAAACCAGTTTTAAATTTTGAAACTAGTTGAAAATTTTCAAACTGCTTTAATTTTTGTATATTGGTTTTTTTATTACGGTACCAGTATTAAAGAATGCTTTAATCTATTTTCATCCACTAAACCACTCACCCACCACTTTCTACTTACCTCTCCTTTTTTTCTTCTATTTTTTTTCCATTCTTTCTCTTTTATTTTTATTTTTCTTCTTACCATTATATACTTAAACACCTTTTTTTCTTTTCCTTTTAAATTTGGAACACAACAAGATTTGAACTACTGACTTTTGGATTATTTCGGATCTTTAGTCCTACTTCATCTCCACTTGACCAAGCAAGCAACCGTAGCTAGCATACCAGTTTTTCTAGGTATCACTAGTTAATGGTCTGAGACTGATAAGAGAAGAATAAATTGGTCTGAAAAAAAAAACAAATTGCTTTGAAAAAAGCAAACTGAATTAATGTATATGTAGAAAAAGTCAAACCATTTTGAAAAAAATTAATTGGTTTGAAAAAAATAAACTGGTTTGAAAAAAACAAACTGGTTTAAAAGAATAAACTGAAAAAAAACTAAAAAAAAATTGAACCACAACACAACACATGCAAAATAACATGTGGAGACTAGTAAATATTCAATCGTACCAGCGAAAAAGCATCCACGATCTGCATCTGATGATGTATCGCAATGGAACTTAATCTAATGGGTGTAAAAAAAATTGGCAAGACATGAGAATAGTGAAACTGAAAAAATTGGCGATGAAGGTGTCAGCACAACGACTAGCATGAGTGATGAAAACAGGCCAATTTTGAAGTCAAAAACTGGAGAATTGGAAAATAAATTGCTGGTGGCTTACTCTTAACAACGAATTAAATGTTATAATTATACAGTACCACATGTTATGCATTTTGAATTCTGTTGGTGCAGGTTACATTTTAGGCTACATGCACCATGTGCACTTAACTTTATTAAAGAATTTCGAACACTGAAAGTCTGTAATTTACATTTCACACTCAAAAAGAACTTAGGTGTGCTTTAAATTGAACAAATGCAATTTTAATACTTCCTCCTTTTATTGTTTAACAATTAACAAATTGTTATACATTTATGTTCGCGTGCACATGATGCCACGTAATTAATTTTGCTAATTCATATTATATTTTTAAAACCAACCTCTAGTCCTGAAGATTTCCCTAAATAATTAAAAAAGTGTCTAATAAGATTTCACTTTGTTTTGATCATCTACGCTCCTTTGAACACTGTAAAACTAGAAAAAACCAAATTACTTATTAAATACCTGGTAATCATTGTTCAACAAATATAACAAATGTTCTACTGTATTTTATCAAAGGGGTTACTAAAAAATTTAAGGTAAAAATTTTATAGATAGTCACAATTTTATGCGCTAAGTCGGCGAAATTTCACATTTAGACTTACAGATATACTTTTTTTTTATTCTCACAGACTCTAAAGGAGCTGCTGCCAGGGAGAGACCTCATCAGTTGCCCGCAGCTTTAATTAGTCAGCGATAAAGAGCCGATCAATTATCACAATATAGATTATGATTAAATATGCAGGTAGTTTTTTGATACTATATAATTTTTATATCTTTTTACATGGACATAGTACGTGCCCAAGAGGAGGTCCAGCTTATCAAGCAGCAAGTGAAGAGAAATCGCAATGAGGTTGATGGCTTCCATCAGCGCATTTACGATGCTGCTGTTGTTTTGGAAAGTCAGGTTGGGCTGTCAACGGAAACCCCTAGGGTTGTTGGACGACAACAGCAAAATGCCAACCCTGAAGCCAGTTCTCTGCGTGAGTTCTATCGTCGCTCAACTACCGTCCCACTTCTGGACCACCTACACACCCAACTTGAGTAGCGCTTCAGCACTGGGTCTTATAACGCCATCCATCTTTGTCAGTTTATAGCCTTTCTACCCTGCACTCTTGGAGGAAGGGCTGAGCCAGTGACAAGGGCTGACATTGCAGATGTCCTAACGATGTACCAAGCAGACCTGCCACCATCTTATGCTATTGACATGGAGCCACAAGCTTGGTACCTGAAATGGCACGGAAATGCTGACAGTGCAGCCATCAATACAGCCCCTAAGGCACTGAAAAAAGTGGATGAGGTCATGTTCCCCAACATCGTCACCCTTTAACGGCTTGCTGCCACACTTCCAGTAACCAGTACCACATGCGATAAAATCTACCAGCACCTTGCATTTACTAAAAACGCATTTACGAACTACCATGACAAACGCTCGAATGAATGGCCTTGCCATGATGCTTATCTATCAAAAACGGAGTAGCCCTGAAGCTCTGATGAGTTTGCAGCTCGCCATCCATGCAGAATGGAACTCTTCGATTTGGGTGCCCGACCAGACAGAAGGTAGCATACTATGCATTGTGCTTGATAGTTAGTGGTTGTGCTCAGAAATTTATCTGTCCACTATATTGTGCTCACATAACCAAACGGATGAACAGCTTCTCCTTCAGTTGCTTGTCAAAAGACGTATTAAACTCTTTATTTAAAGAAAGTTTACGAACAAGAAATGATTCTTAAATGAGTACGAAACTTGTCTCAAAATGCGGGAAATGGCCATTTTAGAGACTCAAATTTCTAAAAATTTCTGGAGGAGCATGACCCCAGAACCCCCAAGCAAACTGGCCCCTTCGCAACTTGCTGTGCCCTCCCCCCTTTCAAAGTCCTGGATCCGTCCCTGGTAATAGTAACCATAGTAGTAGTGATGGTAGTATTACGATTATCACTATAATATTGCTAGTATTATTATATTGCTTTAACTTATTAGTTGTCATCATCAACATATTCCATATTGCCATTCAAAGATTTAAAAAATAAAAAAAAAAGATAACACTCTTCCATTATTTTAGAACTAACTGAATACCAATAATTTCCTTCATTTAGAGAAATTATTACATGTACTTCCATATTTCAGGTTGAACTGTTAAGGAAAAAACTATAGAGAAGAACCAAAAGCAATAGTATTCCTGTCAAAATTACTTCTCTTTCAAACTTGCCACTAGTGCTTTGCAGACAGTTCCATTCTTTCCATATCACAAACTGGAACCATGCTGACCATCCAATCATCCCGTAGCCACTGCAAAAGAGACTTCACATGGTCAAGCCAGACTTTAGTGCTAAGGAAATTTCCAGCAGGAAATCTTTTGCTAAGCTTTGCCATTCTCTGTTCTCAGTCATTCTATTAAATGACATGGGTTGTGCTAGTTTACCACTTTCCCACCTATTTTCACCACCAACGTTACTTGTGAAGTACTGGCGAGGTTACCAGTTAGCTTTCTTCCGGAGATTGCTAGGGCAGGAGGTGGTGCTAGCAGGAGATGGCAGGCACTACAGTATTTTGTTGTACTATTGGGTATATAATCCATCTTGTACTGGTACAGGTAATGATTTTAGAAATATGATTGCATACCTAAATTAATAATAAAATGTAAAGTAATGCATCTATAATTATTGCATAGTGGAATTAGTTACAGGATGCACAGGGTAATCTGGTCTTACTACAATAAATTCCAGTTGAAAAGGAGAAATTAAAATGGTAATTTAAAAATAGATTTCCTAAGAAACTACAACTGATTTACTTAATCTGTACGTATCTTAATTTGTTAATTTTATTTTACTTTCCTCCTTTCGTCTTTAAAAAAAAAAAAATTTCAGGGAAATGAGGCTGGCAGCAGCTCACCAATGAAATTTATGGGTCATCAACGGCATTCGCATTCTTTCTTGGCACAGGAAAGATTATAAAAGCCTTTATATCTTATTGACACTCACAGACTGAAAATGGATGAAAGGTGAATGCCCCAAAAAATGCAGAGAACTTAGAAATCAAACTATAGATCATTTTTTTGACCTCTGGCACATTGGGAAGAGTAAGTTACTACGTGACAATACTTATTTTAATGCAATCACATCAATTTTCATGGTGTATTTCAAGGTGTATTGACATGTTTTTGCAGCTTCTACTGCCATCATCAAATCTAAGAATAGTAGTTAAATACTGAATTGATATCTTACAACAGAATAATGAAATAAACACTGATATTTGAAATAGATAAAAGTATATAATAGTTTAGTTAAGTCAATAAGTCAACTAAGACAAAAAATATTACAATGGTCTCATATTTATGGTACAGCTACTGTTTAAGAGATGGTTTTAAGCACTATGTAGAGGGCTTCTTCGCCCTTGAGGTCAAATCGTGTGAATCCTACAGCGGTAATAGTAAAATAATTAGGCAAGCATTTCTCAAAGCATCTCATGCATTTATTTTTTCCAAATTGGTTTAGAAATTCAAATGGTTCTTATTAAACTGAGCAAGGAGAAAGGTATGGAGGCCATTGGTAGATGAAAAATAGCCTGTGTCCGACATTGTTATTGGTGTGTCTCATCTACTCAAGCAAATCTCTAGCAAGTAATCCTGGCAAAGTTCCACTCCTTCCAATAAAACATTCTGAACCAGCACACAATCATAGAAAAGAGTCTATTTAACAAATGTGCTCACGGTGCAGCTACCACTCAACGTTTGTGGTTGACAAAAGGTATAGTATTGCTATTTAGGAACTCATAACAATATTTATCCTTGCTTTCCATGCTGTTAAAGAAGAGGCTGGGGAAATTCCACAAATTCAACCGCCTTTCATTGAACGTTGTTCCCAAAAATAAATCAGTCGCCTGAAGATTGCAGCAGCGCTGCATGAAACAGTTCTGTAGCGACGAAGTGACAGGATAGATTGCGTCAAATTATTTATTTATATATATATATATATATTTATATAATAAATAACTAAATAAATGGTTGGATCAAATCATCGTTTTACTTCCAACAGATCTGTTTCGTGGGGTTGGTCTTTTACTCCCACTGGTCAGGGAATGATCAGGAAGAAAAGAAAACCTAGGTGGGGCTGACGGAAACACCATTCAAAACTAGGTTTGCGAATTACAAGCAGTCTTTAAGAAAGAGTCACTCAAGAATCAAATTGAATTAAGCAAGTATATATTGGAATTAAAGAACAGAGGAAAAGCATTCAGCATCTACTGGTGAAATACTTGGAAGAGCCTGCTCATACTCCAACACCACGACAAGATGCAAACTTTGCATATTAGAGAATTTTTTTATTATCCGTTATAAACACTTGACAACTCTGAACAAAAGATCAGAACTCGGGGCGGGGTTTAGGCATGCAACAAAATTCTTGTTAACAAACTTGAAACAACATTCTGGTTAATAATGTAAAATAGCTAAGCACTTGTGCATATCTGTAACTTAAGAACACTGCATGGAAATTAAAACTTGTAAGAGGAAGAGCAGGATGAACTGAAGGAGATCTGTTACTTTTTCTATAAGCTACATTAATTGGCAAATTTTGCAACGGAGACTGAAAAAATCTTGAAACTCTGAGAATATTGCATCTGATGTGGCCTAACCAAGCTCATGTGTTTTGCTACTAGTAAATCTGGACAAGTACGGCTCCTTCGAACGGTGTGCAAAGCTTTAAACCCAAGGGTGTCAGACGAATCTGGTGTGGCAGACTATTTTATTTCATAACTTCATGATCAGGGCAAAAGATTGACCATCCCCTAACAATTTGCTTCAAGGAGTTGGTGAAGAAATTTAAGTGAAACTCCATCTCGCCGAGGTGCATGCTTTGGGTATCATTGACAAGCTCATCACTGGTCCATTCTCGCGTGTTATCAACATTTTAAGTCTTAATTCCTCTCTTTTGCATATGAAACTAAGCTTTGAAAGTTGGTCAGAAGATGCTTCCCCTTATTGGAGGGTATACCACTGTTGGATGTGCCAGTACATCGTGATGAAACCTATGTCAAGTTATTTGCACCAACTAATGACCCTGATATTCAACGCCTCAGCCAACAATCCCTAGAGATGCTAATCTATGGACTGCTTCTAATTCTAGAAATACAAGCACAAGATCAGTTACCTGGAGGCAAATATTTTGATCCATCTCAATCAGTTTAAAAAACTGCAAGCACTGTCCCTTCCACTAACATGGTATCAGAAATAGTTTTTGCTATCCTTGACTTGCTTAGAGGATCTAAATCTCATGCAACCACACTGGCTTACGAGGTCTACATCACGTAGCAAAAGAGGGGCAAAGCGAGGAAAGGTGCACCCGAAGCTACGGCAAGGTACAAAGAAAGACAGGAAATCTTGAAAAAGCAGAAACTTGAGAAACTTGAAGAAAAGCAACGTTCAAAAGAAAAAGCAGAACAGAAGGCTCAAAAGCAAAAGCCTAAAGCAGTGTAATAAACGTTGGGAAGGCATGTATATAGGTTGATGAAGTTAGAAAAACTTGAAAGTGATTCTTCAAAAAGAGAAACCATATTTGCGCAGCTAAATTTTCATAAGCATGTTCTTCACTCAAACGCCAAGAGATATTTATATCAGCAGTCTCAAAACAAGGACCATAAAAAATAATTGAATGTCTTCTTCATTATGATATTGAAGAACATGTCACATATATCACTTCAGGACTTTTTTTTCCTATTGTTTTATTTAGATCTTTGTGAACGTTGTCATAACGACACAAAAACGGTTCCAATTGGTGAGAGATAACATAAACGAATTCTGAAACAGTTCCATTCCGTTGTTGACCGTTTAACAAAATGACAAGCAGAAAATTAGCCAGAGCCGAAAAACTTCCGAACGAAGCACTATTGTGGTTTCCTTTCGAAAAGCAGTCGTCGGTATTACAGGTAAATCATCTACAATGCACCGAAATGTCAATCAGAGTGGAAAGCATAGTTTCAGTGAAAATGGGAAAAGCAAACCTGTCCAGCAAAGATTTTAGCCCTGAGCGGTACGTTTTTAAGGAACTACTTTGCATTTAATAGTTTTTATAAGCTTAAAGCTTACTTTAGCCGAATTAGGAATAAATCGCTGCAATAGTTGTCTACATTATTTTTTCTAGATTTACTCTTCTTTGTGTTTGCTGTTGTATGGCGTGTAGTTTATTGCATTTGCTGTTTAAAAATATTCACTTTAATACGTTTAGCTTCAAATTTCTTTTTAAATGGCTGAATGATTACTTTAGGCGAATTAGGAACAAATCGTCTGCAACAGTTGTCAAAATTTCTTCTAAGTGCAGTTTGTTGCATTTGCTATTTAAGAATATTCACTTAATACAGTTAGGTTCAAATTTCTTTTTAAATAGTTGAAAGCTTACTTTTGTCGAATTAGGAATAAACCATCTGGCTATAATACCTTCTGATCATTTATAAGCACTGCTTGTTCATCAAATAAGTTTTAAAAAGTTAATCCATCTATTTCATATCAATTTGATAGAAGACCGACTTACAGTTCTTAAATATTAAATCAAGGACGTGTCTCGAACTATCATTTTAGGGAAGAGCCAATAACAAACCCCCAGAAAGAGAATTAGAAACTGACGAAAATGACAAATACAGAAAATTCATAGAAGCGCAAAAAGAACGCCAAAGAATGTTTGAAACAGCTTTAACCCTACGAAACGACCAAAACTGACTGAAAGCAATGACGAGAATCGTTGCCCTGAAAATGATGGCATTTCACAACGCAACTGGAGCCCTCATAAATAAAACATCAAACATCAGGTACAGTTAACGACATTTTCACTGAAACAAAAACGGAAAAGCTTGAACAATTGCTTCTTGGGTAATTATGATTTATTATTTATAATTACAGGCAATAAGCCGACATAAGAAAACCTTTTAATTCTCGTTTAAAAAATTTTTGCTTTGCATTTACCCTATAGAAACATGTCAATTAGTTGTACTACTAACGTTGGTCACTGAATAGTGATCGACTATTTTCTACGGCTAAAGTATACTTTTTCCCTTCCAGAATATAGAAACATGCCTAAAACCAGTAACGACGCCTGTTTATGTGCCCGAAACAGAGTTGGCAATGTTTAAGAAAGTAAGCTGTCTCATCCTTCTTTTTTGTTTTATGAAATAAAAAATTCAGCGCATTCCACATTTAACAAATGTTTACGCTTCTTCTTTACATTTCTTTTAAATAAATGTTGTTTATTAATTTAACAACACATCTTTGAAACCATGGAAGTTTCTATTCAAGGAATAGCATCAAAAATAGACGATCGATCATGTTTCTGCTCTGAAATCACAAATAGACAGCATGGAAGCAAGGCTTATTGTAGGCGAACAACATTTGATCATTGGGGAGCAAGCAGGGGAGGCTCTCTCAGCGAGTTGTGTAACATTTTATTACAAGAACAGAACCTGGAACAAAAGGAACCATCAGAGATCTCTTCAGATTTGATTCCTCTTCTGGCTCAAAATCAACCTGTAGCTGCCTCCTTTAGCACACCGCATCAATTGACTCCTGTTTCTACCGACTCCAGTTCTTGGTCCGTTTTCCAGTCTTTTCCAAGCAAACAACAAACACCTGCTGCTAGCGGCCACATTCCACCCGTTGCTGCAAATATCGTGGAATCAGCCTTTAAAACCAGCACTGAAAGCCACCATGGAGTACTGGAAGCACTTCCGTCATTGTTTTCAAAAGCCGATACAATCAGGGAGACTGACTGTCGACATCATTTTGATCCAGTTCGCCTAGAGTTTCTCAAGAGTAAGCCTTGTTCTCTTAATAGTTTTTAAATTGTTATTTTAAATTTGTTTTCCAGCAACTGTGCTTACAAAATATGGAATATGAACGTTATAATATATGCAATACGGCAAAAGATGTCCAGATTCTACTTTTTTGATCAATATATATTAACAGGCTAGGGATTTATAGCTTTTTGGGTAGCTAATGACTGCTCGTTATAGCGAATCTTCAAAAACCATGAAATAATCCCTATTTAAAAAATACTTCGACCTCTTATCAGATTTAGAAAATATATTTCATTTACTCTTCAATTTATAGTAATACATTAATTCAATGAGTAGAAATTTTTCAACATATGGATTGTATATTATTACAAGTACATAGAGCGTTTTTAATAGCAGTTATCAGCTTCTATCATAAGAAGCTATCTGGTTTGAAGGACTTAATTGAGCTCTCTTTTGAAAGGGGGTACCACCATGAGTGCTGGTCATTTACACTACTGTACACTAACACTGCACAGTTTCTAAGCGCCTGGGCCGATTCTTCTTGCTTATTTTGGAAATTATAAAAACTCATCCAAAAATAATTACTGTTTATTAAAGAAAATTGCATTAGTCACAGTCTGGATTTGGAGACAACACCTTGTATTTAAAAAAAATACTTTCTTATAATAATTTTGGTTGTCTTTTTTTACAGATAGAAAATTGATTTATTGTTAAGGCTCTGCGACATGCTGCGGCAGAAAAAAGAACCAAGAACCATGAAGTTGGAGACCTGTTCTTCAAATTAGTTCCAGTAAGTACCACCTGAACATTATAGTGCTATTTCTTGGATGGCTTCTGAGGGATTCAAGATAGTAATATAATTGTTGTCGATCTGACATGGGGATGGATGTTATGGTAATGAATAGATTAAACAGTATTGATTAGATTTTGTTCTGCAAAGCATCTTCCCTGTGATAAATAACTCAAATTATTCAGTCAGTGTCTTGTTCCAGGAGCTGAAGTGGACAGTTTTTACTCTGCCTGATTGCTGTATGTCTTATCTTTCTTAAGAAAATGACGAGACAGATGTTACCTCTAATCGAGAATTCGACAACGCCGAGAATAATAGCTACAGGGCCCTTAAAGACCTTCATCATTGCTGCTTAAGGCAAGGCATAATGCCGCTTTAAGAAATCTCCCATTAGTGCAGTAATCATCCCGATTGCTGCCTATTATACCTTTAATATATCCTACTCTACGGGTCCAACGGGCCATAAGAAAAATGTCTATCTTTTGTTGTAGAACCTCTTGCTTTGGGAGTCACTGGCCACGATACCCACAAATGTAAATTATTTCCTGTTTGTAAGTTTGTATTGAGGTACACCACAACTGGTTTACTGAGCAACTACCTTAATCGGGACACCTTGAAAGAAACTAGTGAGAAAAAAAGTCCCTGAATCTATATGCCTCGTTGAACTTTTCCCACAGCAATTGTTTGCATTGCACAGGGGACTCTGTCTTTGAATTGCAAGCAACAATCGTGAAACTTGACATAAACATAACATTTACTGCACCTTTTTAAATGCCTATGTTTGTGTAGCCAGTTGAAATGGTTTGGCAACAAAAATGGTGGTTGACTAATATTCCTTGATACCATTTAGTTTTTGTCAAATGAAAATAATGATTAAGAGTATTTTCATAGTTTAGGTCAGTTGTAGGTCAGTTTTGCTCTAAACTAATATCAACTTCATACAACTGAGCTTTATTGTTGGATATGCAATATGTCTGAAATCCTCAGTGTCACAATTAAATATAGTTGATGTTCACACGTACAGAGCTCAGCATTTTCATTTTCACACAAGAAAAGTCTATAACTGTTATTGGATTAAAAAGCATTAAATAAGAAATCAAAACAGTAAACAATAAATTTGCCCTGCAGGAGTGTTATTATTTAGCCAAAATATCTATTTCTGCAAAATACAATGCAATTAGCTCTTGAAAGTAGCAAAATAGAGATAATTCTAACTAAACAAACAACACAATGTCGCTCTCTGTGTTCAGTTGACTGTTTCGAAAATCTAAATTATGGCTCAACAGAGTTCCAACTTAAGATCAAAGAGGCCATCCACATTAAATTGGAAAAGCCTTTTCTCAACCCACAAGTTAAACATGTAAATTTGAAACTATCTTTATATTTCCTTTATTCGTCTTTGCCTTAATCATTAATATTATTCGTTCTTTTTTATCACTGAAGATGACACTAGAAGTGTCGAAACATGTCTGTAAAACTTAAAAGTGTTGTGTATTTAGTTAGAACAATGGAATTATTGTTGATAATATAATTTTCATCTATTTTTATATGATTTACAAAAAATCTATGAATACTTCATATTTAATATATGATTACTACGTATAATTACTAGTATGAGTATAATAATAATACGAATAGAAATTGTTATTTGATCTTAAAAAAGTTAGTTGTTGATGTTTTTGATTTTTAGAAATAAAGGAGGGCCAACCAATAAACAATGGGTTGTTTTTGACAGGTGTTATTTTGACCATTATATAGAATTGGTCAAATAAAGCGTTTCCAACCAAATAAATGACTCATCAGTTAAACCAATTTATTTTATTTGGTTTAAAGTGTCCACTTAATTTGGTTGCTCCTGTCCACTTGCAACTGGTTAAAACAACCATGACGAGTCAAAACTAGCAATTGTTTATGTGTTAAAGTAACTAATAATATTGAATTAAAATGTCCAAATCAAAATAATTGTGACCAATAGAAAATTAGTCACCTATGACTACAATTTTAACCTTTTTTTTGGTTAAAATAACTAGCCAGTTTTACAGTGTACAATTAGATGTTTTTAAAATGTGCATCATTTACAAAATAGTTCAATATAAATGTGATTTTAAGTCAAATTGCTTAATTCGTGAAATATAGAAACAGGAAAAATGCAATTGTTCTGTAGTATTTTGTAATAACGATGCATTTTGTAATAACTTAAGCATTTTGTAATTACGATTGCGGCATTTTGTAATATTGTGCGCATTGTGAAATAAAATGTGCAGCATTTTGTAATAAATCTAACCTACGCATTCTGTAATAAGGGCTGCGGCATTTGCCTTGCTCCCGTTGTTATACCGGATTCAAAATGTCTTCCAGTATTCATCAGGTGTTGTTGCTCTTTTGCTGTATTCTTCCGCATGTTCAAAGTGGAGACAAACACAAGAAGAAGCGAGATATGTTTATTCATACAGTCGATGACGATCAGTACGAGACTTTGTTACTTCTTGTGAAGGGAAAGTTCCACATTCCAGTAGCTAAGCGGACAAGATCACAGAAAAGTGCCGTGGTCCAGTTTTGGAGAAGGAAGGACCTGTTCTAGTTAACGAGGAAAGTCCCATACTATATTTTAACGGAAGAAAGATAGTCAAAAAGTAGGAGGTTTCAGGAGTTATTGCAAAAACATTTAGAGAATCTAAATCGGCCGGTTACAAAAAGCTAAAACAAAGGTCACACGATAGTTACGCAGGACTTACTGAGCGAAAGATAAAACAAGTCACCTCAAGTAACAATAGATACCGTGTCCACAATTTACAAAGCTATACCAAAGCCTGTTAGAGCATACCACGTACAATCGCAGCACCAGATATATTTGGTCGACTTAAGCAAGGAGCCAGTTGAGCTTGGAAGCAGGAGTTGCAGGTACATTCTTTTTGTCATGGATTTATTCAGTCGTTATCTTTGGCTAGTACCACTGCCCACAAAGTCAAGTCGAAATATAGCAAGGAAACTCAAAAAGAGAAATGAACGGGATGGACCACCTTCTTCAGAGTGACCAAGACCTGGAATTTCATGAGCGTGTAGTAAAATATTTGCAAGAAGTATAAAATTCGGAGAATTCGAAGTAGGCCTTACCACCCTTTATCGTTGAACGTTCGCACCGACGATTGCGTGACAAAATGAGGTAAAACTTGCTGGCTGTGAAGGGGAAAGGAATCAACTGGGCCAATAACCTGCCAAGTTACTGCAGAATCCTAAACGAAGAAAAGAAAGAAGAACTTGGCTGGTTAAGTCCCTTTGAAGTTTACTATGGGAGAAAATCGAATGTTTTGATAAAAGCATCACTAAAAAACTACGACATTGACAGTTGCCCTGCAGAATCTTTTAACACCCCCGAAAGGAAAGACCTGTTTAAACACCATATGACCGTGAAAAACAGGAAAAAAGCCAAATCTTACAACCAAAAGCTGGAAAAACAGATGATGGACAAGCACATGCGACGCAACCGTCCTCCAACAGAGTATAAACCAGGAGATAAAGTATTGCCGAGGCTTAAATTACGGTAAGGGAGGATTGCTCCAAAACGAACGCACATTTTGAAAGGCCGGGTAATTGCAAGAAATCTCAAAACGTCAATATATAAGGTATTATTTATCAATCCAAATTTACATAAAACAGTACAGAAGTGGATTTCTGTCGAAGATATCACAAGTGCTAGTTCTCAGAAGGAGAAAGCAAAAAGAAAAGAGCAAGAACAAAAAAGAGAACAGCGGTTGCATTGAAAACATTTTAGTATTGTTTTAACTTAAGAGGATAGATTAAAGTTCTTTCGAGAAAGCACTCTTATTGCCTTTGATCCTCCGAAAGATGGCAATTGTAAGTTTAGCGCACCATGTTTCTTCTTGAGGATAGGATAATCTGAATACTTGGCCGAAATGAACAAAGATGTCACTTATGGAGATCGTACTGATCGTCATTGACCGTATGAATAAACATATCTCGCTTCTTCTTTTGTTTGTCTCCACTTTCAGCAAGCGGGAGAATACAGCAAAAGAGCAATAACAACTGATGTATACCAGAAAACAAATGCCCTTATTACAGAATGCGTAGGTTAGATTTATTACAAAATGCTGCACATTTTATTACACAATGTGCACAATATTACAAAATGCCGCAATCGTTATTACAAAATGCGTAACTTATTACAAAATGCGTCGTTATTACAAAATGCCGCAGAACAGCAATTCCGCTATACAATGTAAATTCTGTAAGAACATACACAATCTATTCCTCCTTTTCATATTATAACTGGCAATTTTTGTCGCATACATATGCACGTTTACAAATATCGAGTTTCAATAAATTATCAGAAAAATCATTAACTAATTAAATTATTAATTCATTAATTCATTATTAATTTTACTATAGTTAATTTACTCAATACTGACAAGTCAGACTTAACATCCAACCAAAAACAACTTCTAAAAAATGCTATTTTAAGGAGATCTAGAGACCAAAGAAAACTTCTCAGCACTCGTGATAAACTAGCATCGAGGATTAAAAATGTACTTTCAAGTTTGACCTTTTTTATTCTGCAATAACTGGTTTCCCACAATGTCAATTACATGAAAATACATCTAAAGAAAATTCAAAATCTTACGCCTAACACCGCTCTTCCATTTTCTTTCAATGAAACCGTCACTCATATGTCTTCCTACAATCTGACTCCCGATGAGCTAGAACTTCTCAAATTTGGTCTTACACTCAATCTGTCGTCCCAAAATAGGCAAAGCAGACGTGCTTACATGTTTTGAACAATATTAAGGACCCAAAACTACATGGTAAACTGGCCTCGGATCTCTCTCACATAGCACAAGCTTACATCTCTTCATATCATCCATCCCGAGCCGATCTAAAGAAACACAAAGTTCTGAAAAGTCTCCAAAACAACAGGGACGTTGTTATCACTAACCCGACAAAGGTAACGGGGTGGTCATTTTGAACTCTTACGATTACACCTCACCTCAGCAAATCTACAAATTCATCAAAGATCAACCCGTAGTCAATTATACCGGATGAGTATTATTTTTAATGTAAAAAAAATTTTAGTGGCTAAACACAGTTCAGCACTCTTCAATAATTTTGCTTTGCGCTTAAGAAAAGAAAAGAAGTTCTTCTTGGGTGGAGGTACAATTTAAAGGATGCAAAATTACAAAAACAAGAAATGATTCTTATCAATAGATCTCTTCTCAAAATGCTGGCGCGTTTACTCAACCAGTATGATGTACGAGCACAGGTGAGGTTTTTAAGCTGTTTACAACTTTGGTTTCATTTTGTATTTCGTTATAAATATTTGTAATGGTAAAATGTATAAATAAATAGTATCGCGTGCAAACTGTTTTCTAAATTTTTAATGTATTAATCGATGTTTTATTTTCTTGAAAACACATCCTTTAGGGAGAGACTATGACTTTTAAGGGAGGGTTGAAAGATTTTGAAAAAAAATTCTCCAATACTAGAAACAAAAAGAATCGTGCAGCATACCGTTAACCAAAAAAATGTTTGCATAGAGAGCGCTTGGACAAAAGAATTTTTACATTTGGAAAAACTATCTTGCACTGCACTTTAAGGGGTTAATACCTCTTGCTTGTCTGCAAATTGTGCAGAAGAAATCCTGCAAATTTTTGTTGATAATTATTTCCTATATTTTATTACAGCAATATACGGAGAGTGAATCAGTTTCAAACGTACCTTATCAAAACGGAAAGTTTGAAATAGAAATTATTTCAAGAGATATTTGGCAGATATTTGTTACATTAGTTCAAAAATTAAAGTTACAAAAAAGTAACAATTGTTTTTTATTCTTTTAAACCTTTTATTTTATTTCAATTTAGCGTTTAGGCTTTAGCTTTTTCCTTAGACAGAAAGTTGAAATTAAACATTACTCCAATTTGACACAGAATCTTTTTATCTCTCTCGTTTGAAAACAAGAGGTCGCCCGCCAAAACACTATCACCCCTAACTCGAAAGAAAAAAGTTAATTCGAGATAAAGTCCACAAGTTTCTACCTAAGACCATTGCTGATCCCCTCTGTCCATATGGATCCCGTTAGTACATCTATATAGACTTCCCAAAACCCACAAAACAGAACTATTAGCATTATTATTAGCAAAATGGCTAAATAATCTGAAACGTTTTTCCACCAACACTTTCTGTCTCGACGTGTTTTACTTTGCTGACCAAATACAATCTACAGTTAATTGATCAACCGACATCTTAGTTTTTTATGTCACCTCACTCGTCACCGATGTCCTGCTCGGAGAACTCATCATCATCAAAATTTTAGTAAATAAGGCATTCAAGGGTAACTGGTTCAATAGAAAGTACAAGACCAAACTACCTTAAAACGATCTCAAGGAATTACTAGAAATTGCAAGTACTAATCAACTTCGAAGAAAGATGGTCAGCAGTAATGGCGGGAAGACGTGTTCTTCGTTGCTCCGTGTTTTGCATTTTATTTTTGCTTGGACATGTTTTGCTTTCCTTTAGCATCAGTCGTAATTTTATTGGTATGGCTAAAGTCGTCAGATGTCGCTTCCAAAGATCAAGACTGCAGTACTACAGAAATTCGACTTCTTCGTTTAACCTTCCTAAACTTCAAATTATCTTAAGTAATGACATTTGTCCTCAACCTGGACCTACAAATGAATCGATTTCTTTCTACTACCAGAATGCTAGAAGTTTAAAAGCCTTCGCTTTAAATGATGATGGAGCTAAAGAATGCAAGCTTAATTTACTGAAAAATATTATGTACGGTTCTGACTTCGACTTGATAGCTATCACTGAAACTTGGCTCAAGCCCTG
>ERZ1740055.63-NODE-63-length-16909-cov-8.069776_pt1 | contig 16909 bp, 8 predicted proteins | sample MGYA00581747_ERZ1740055 | MGnify/ENA primary metagenome ERZ1740055 (study PRJEB43018, sample SAMN04849739) | marine metagenome | isolation source: floating plastic debris | place: Pacific Ocean | collected 2008-08-28 | study: EMG produced TPA metagenomics assembly of...
GTTCTTAAGTTTTGGGTATTTTCAATCTAACGTTCTTATAAAGAAGATTGTAGTTAAAATAAAAGTTCTTCTCTCTTTCTCATCTTCGGCTATGTTCTTAGTATGTTCTTAAGTTTTGGGTATTTTCAATCTAACGTTCTTATAAAGAAGATTGTAGTTAAAATAAAAGTTCTTCTCTCTTTCTCATCTTCGGCTATGTTCTTAGTATGTTCTTAAGTTTTGGGTATTTTCAATCTCACGTTCTTATAAAAGATATTCTTATAAAATGAGGGTGTATCTCAACACTCTCTACAGGAATAAATAAAACTCTGAGCAACGGATATCAATTTGTTCAGTAGCTTTTAATAAAAAGATCTCTTTCATATTCTTACAGATTTACAATTCCAGTGTATTTCTTATACGATATGTAATATATGTATATATGTACATTCTCAGTATATCGGCATAACTGTGTTTCATTCAATATGATCTTTCAACACAGCTGGTCAAATTTAAATTTCACTGCACTTTTACTATCAAACCTTCTTCTGTTCAGTCATTCAAAAGATTTGACGAAATCTTAATTTTACAGTTTTACAAGCTTTCGTCTCAGTTTTCTCCAGTTGATACAATTCCTTCCGAGTGATTCACTCCTAAGCTGCCTGGGCCATGCTCCGAGAAGTGTACCTAACGTGAACAAAAAGAAAAGAAAAATAAAATAATGATTTCAAAAAATACTTCGAAATCAAACTGGCAAAGTGCTTGCTTAGCGCTAAAGAAAAGAAATAATTTTATGAACTTTTATGAGTTTTTCCACGTTATCAGTGAACTGACCCTGCTTCTCTTCTTATTTCTGTTTTTTTTTTTGTTTTGTTTTTTTTACTCTAAAGATTCGTTTAACAGACAGGCATGTGCATAAAGAAAACAAGCCACAAGGGAAAAACTAAAGCAAAAACAGCATAGCGTGCAACACGGAACAAACATACCCGATAAAATAGCATTGGGAAACGTCACATGTTGAACATCGATGACACATTAAAGTATTGGGTCAAATCAGGATGTTTCGATTTTAAAGAACTTTTTACAAAATATCATTAAGCCAAAATTCATCGGCAACAGGAAAATAAAATATTAACTATTTTCTGATCATTTTACTTTTGAAGTTTTTCATTCTTTGAAAAATCGTGATAACCGCTCTCAACTCGCAGTTGGCGATGCTGAATTTGTTTTAGTTAAGTTCAAAAACACTCTTTGATCGATTCGTTTCGAGATATTGCTTCAAAACTCAGATGAAGTCCATAATTTGAACCAAAATGGTAAACATATTTTTGGCAAAAGTATTAGATAACCAAGACAACTCGAAGAGTTAAGCATTTTGCAAACGCAGAGAGAATAAAAATAAAATGACGTTGCTCAGGGTCCGCTTTACCACCGTGAAAAAATGCACTTGCAGAGAATTTTAGCACCAATAACAAAAAACCTAATGGTTACAATCTAGTTGCAATAAATTTTCATTCTATGCACCACGAGTATCGACGGATGGAAATCAAAATTTCATCACTTCCATTTTCAAGTGGCTTTCTATCCAGACGAGACAGATCCCATAGAACAAGCTCGGTTGACCCTAATTTAAGCAATGTTTTTCACATAAACTGAAAGAGTTCTTTTTATTTTTTCCATTTCGCTTGGGTGATATATCAGTCGGTGATTCATTCCCCAAAACATTTAGTAGCTTCGATAATCTTAGTCGAATTCTTTTGAACATCATGTAAAACAAAGTAATGCTTCGAATTAAAGAAAACTATCTTTCACCAAAAACAACAATGGATAACTTAACTGGAGACAGCAGATTTAGACGCTGTACAATTGAAAGAGTTATATTTTAAATAGCAAAACTAAACGAAGATTTGTGTTAGCGCTCAAGTATAGCATTCATATTCTTCCTAAACCAAAACCTTAATCCACATTTCTCAAGTGGCTAATTTAGAAGAAAACATTGTGGTGTTTTTAAACAACACTTCCATTTGAACAAAGCTTTTGAAAGAAAAATACATTGCTAAGCCAGCTATTTTGTTGGAGGTGTCAATTTGTTGTTCGAAAAAATAATGCTGTCTGACGCGAACACATTCTAAACTTAACTTCAGATTTTCGAAGGCAAATGTCAATATATAAGGTTTGTGATTCTGTAAATTAAGGTAGGACTAAGAATAGGAAACTGAATTGAAATGAACTGAAAACACCATACGTTAGACATCGGCTATCAGACGGGTATTTCTTTTTTTCACTGAAGTGCCTGTTACGGACAAGCGATAAATACGAATGGTGAATATGCGGTTTTAGCATTTCTGATATATGTTTAACATTTAAGCACAAAACTTCCAAGCTTGAAGAGAAGCTGAAGAATTGTCAGAATAAAAATTGTTGCTGAGTTATCAAGATTAACGCCGAGTGTTTAGTGGCTTGCCATCGTCAGACTAATCCCTTAATTCTTAAACGTTCAAAATACAATATCAATAAAACTTTCGTAACAACAAGAAATTATGCTAAATTATAACAAGGGAATTTTAGAGGTTACTCCGTCAACCTTATCAAGAAGAAATTTTTTTCTTTGAAGAACACGGAAATAAGTTGAACGTGTCCGAACTAAATATTTCTTCGTTAGTTTTATAAACGTATAAACGATTCAGTCCTGTGCGAACAATTAACGGAAAGCCCCTAAACTTCACGGCATAAAATACGACCGGCTATTTAATCTGAACTGAGGGCTGAGTTTAAAAGTTGTTAAGGCATTAATAAGCAACATTTTGAAATTGCTGTTGTAATGACCACCAGTTGTCGGAGCCATGAAGGCGATCGTGGTAACTGAAAGACAGGACAGTATAGTCTATAGACATCATTTGAGAGGAATGCGCTTACCAGCTGTTGAAACGGAGGTTGTTCTAAATCATTGTGCATAGCAAATTCGTTCAGTGCTTTCCACGGTTGATAACCAGGGACTTCTGAGAGCGGCACATCAGATCGTATACCGCCGGGCGCTGTGCAGTAACCGCCGGTCACAGTGCCAGTAATAGCCGATAATGACTGCTGTGGAACTGTTCGCCCAGGAGAAGTTGAACACACATTTTGTAAACTCGTCACAGTCTGAGGACCAACCAAAATACAAAACAATAAAATAACAGCTTCGAGCACAAATCATAGTGGTGAAAGCTGTTACGTTAATCACCTTTTAGAGAAGTTGTAAATCTTTCAGTCAATCACATAGAATACCAAACGAGACATCACGCTGTGCCTATATAAACAGATAACTGTTTTTCATTAGGTCAAAGCGGCATTTTGGTGCATTAAAAAAGCAAAGTTTTAGCTTTTTATCTCCATAACCATAAGACATAAACGGATCCGCTTCATTTTCAGAGACTAAGAACATGAATATAATAATAGGATATGGGAAGTGGATAGAAGTGCATCTTGGTTTTAATTTCGGTAAGGAAAGCCTTTCAACTCGGCTGTTTTGTTTTTTTTTTAATTGTAAATCTGTGAAGTGATTCACAGATCAAGCTGACTTTACAACTAGAATTCTCTCTTCAAATTGAAGAGAGCATATGAAAAAAATAAACAGTTTCCATCAATAACTGTCGCTTTCAAATCATCCAAAGTAAACGGAATGGGCAAAAAAAAAATCTTAAACGTTATGTGACAACTAAGCACGCTTATATTAACACCTCAGTTTGTCTCGCTACCTAAATTATGTTAACAACGGCAATGAAATTTAAAATAGGGAAAATGTATAATTATATATGGCTCACGCTTCGAATGTGTTATATTGCTCATGTATCTTGTGGTTACACGGCTATAGGTTTGGGCGACAACAGACCGTCGAAAGAAAAACCTCAGAACGCGGAGGTCATTTCGTTGATTAGTGACATAAATAGTTTAAACTCACCTGTTGTTCAGGGGTTGCTCCGCCTTGCGAAGACTGTCTCGATCCTGAGTCATGTTTTCCTATTAACATCGATTTCTTCTTGTCCTTGCAGCGTTTGTTTTGGAACCAAACTCGAATAACACGCGGACTTAAGCCTGTCATTTCGACAAGTTGTTCCTTCATCATTGCGTCAGGTCGAGGGTTGGCATTATAACAAGTACGCAATGTATGAAGTTGTTTCTCATTCAGAACAGTTCGAACTCGCGTCGTTTTTTCAGATTTTCGCTTCGGAGAAGATCCTTCTGGTTGACCATTTGTTTGAGCTATGAGATAATATTTGTTTGTTAGGACAGAATGAAGAGGTCGAGATCTGCCGATCTTTGTTAAGAAACTTAAATCTGCCCCTTTGGCAAACCTCTAATGATATATTAGCTGTACAGACCACTTCAATGAAAACTGTAGTTAGGCTATTCTTAAGTCCCCAAGAAGCATCTTACAGTTTCTTGTACTTCATATTGAAATTCCCTTTTCATATTGGGCGCAAGTTTAGCGAAGGGCAAAATTTATGGCACCGGATGTGGTTGGAGCCAGAACTGAGATTGCGAACAGAGAGCAAATAATGTTCACTCTTTTAACACAATATCGACCATTACGCTTGTCAGTTTCAAAAGAGATTTTGTATTCTTCTTTCATGATGCTTAAGCACTAGAGATTGTGTTATGGATACTGCTGTCTGTTGGAGCTAATTGAGTATTACAACAACCAGCAACAAACGAGCAATTCTTTGTGTATAATAAAACAGTGCGTATTTTCAAGGCGCGATGACAATTAAAGTTGTGATTGAGAATCGACATACATTATGACATTTAGTGGCACGTCTTCAAATTTGTTCAAAGAAGGCCACTCTGGGCTTCACGAGTTCACTAATAGCATTTTAAACTCTAAAGTTTTTGAGCTAGTTTGCGTTCATTTGATATGTACAGTAAATGCAAGTCGCTAATAGTGTTATCATGCTCCAATTTGATTAAGTAAGATAACTTGACGACGAGAAGACCTACCGCAGTGCGAAAAAGACAACAATTTCTAGTTACTCACCTCCTAGTCTATTAACCGGCGTTCCTTGGCCATTTTTCACATGAGCAGCTTGTGCAGTAGCAGTAGCTTTCTCGACAATCTCGTGGTCAGCTTTACAAAACAAGCCGTCCTCCCGTAGCGCGTACTCATCGCCTGGAACTAACTGTCTACTACAGGCAACGCAACGAAAGCAGTCGATGTGGTAGATTTGACTTCGAGCACGCATCACGAAATCGTTCTTGCTGAAGGATTGTAGGCATTTGGCGCACTTCGTACCAAATAACCTGCAAATTCAGCAATGATCCAAAAGGTAAATAACAGGTTTTCAAAACAACTTTCGTAAATATACTCCCTAGAGCTCTTTCCCTCTAATCTTCGTTAAGTCGTAAACACACAACCTATTGAAAGTTCACTTTATTTTGGATTCAGAAATTATGCTCTCTGTGACGGTTTGTTTAGGGAGATAAAACCAGGAAATCGAGCAAACCGCAAAAAGGAATCAAAGGCTTGCCTCCTACCTGGGAAGTAGCACGAACTTTCCCGCCCAACCAGGCCACAATGAGAGGGAGGCGGAGTCGGAAAACTAGAGTGTGAAATATATTTTCTCGAAAGTCAGTTTCGGGAGCTGGTGTGAATTTCTTTCTAATTAGCTGTTTTCCTCTCTGCCAAAGCAACTAAGATCAAACCGAGATAGACCTAAAGTATAACAAAAAGAAACAAAACAACAAATGAACGAAAACATTCGGGTATATCAGTTGTGTATATTTCGAGGTCAGATGAGCTGTCGAAACAATAAGCTACCTTGCCGTCAACTCAGTGTCTCTTAATAATTGAGACGAATAATACAACATTCGCAAAGGCAACAGCGTATAGACAGACTATCGCCGCAACACGACACTCCGTCATCGAGCCTGTAAGAGCGTGATTCGCGCCGATCTCTTAAGAGGTTGTTTTAATAAACTCTAATTTAGTACTAAGAGCAAAGTTGGGAAACAAACCTTATATAGTCTCTCTTACAGTAGGTCTTTCCATCTCGAACAAAGCAAGTACAAGTCTCGTCAAGATATGCATGGCAGTCGGCGCACTTTAGGCAGTTCGCATGCCACTCCAAGTCTGGTGCCACTCGCAAGATAAACTGATCATGGATCTGCGAACCACATCCAACACACATGGAAACCCTGCGTTTCTCTGCAACGAGAACAAGAGATGGGTTAAGAGCCTATACACAACATCACGATGGCAATAAAGCGTGACAGGAAATTGTGAAGCTTTAGTCTATAATGACAGGGCTCTTGCTCCCGCGATCTGCATTTATTTTATGCGAAACTACAAATTTGTTGAGCAAGTCATACTTGACGCGTTGTGTTCCCCCATACTCGGGTGGCCGGTAATTGCCTCACTCTTGCGAGTTATCTTCAAGAAAGGATTACAAACTAAGCGTGTACACCAGCTGACGAAACGAATACTTCAAAATTCCGATCTCTCTTGGGGACAATTTATCATTGGCCGTTGAAGCTGCAGGCTGATCACGTGATACCACTTGTCATTATATGTGAGTTTATTGGCCGCAGGGCGCCAGAGTAATTTCACAAATTGGCGCCTGTTATAAAACATCCAAATTCGATTGGATCTTCGTCTTTCACGGTGTCAAAGTCTTTAATTTTCTAGATTGGAGTCATTGTCTATAGACAGGTGAAAAACCAGCGCGGTTATCGCCTCCACTGACTATCAATTGAAGAATAGAATAGGCTAGTTTGGTTCTCGCTGGTGAGTTAAGCTAATGCTTGCACGCTATATAAGTAAAATTTATGTGCGAGTTCTCATAACGCACAGACTACTACTCTTTTGTTTTTTGTTTGAGTGACGAGAATTTGGCATGCTGTAAACGAACACTGTGCATTCTCTTTCTTATGACAATGATATGGTCAATTATGGAGTGCAGTTACCTTAAAGCACGTGGCACGAAAACAAATTCGTTGACGCTGCTACATCGCAAAACACATTTTTAACTGCTCCGCCGAAAACTTTACAAAGATTGTCAAAAATCGAATAATGTGATTAACAGGAAGGAACAACGTTCAGCCGGCGGGTTTTGCGAGAAGCGTGTAATGTTTATGAGTTGTCAATAGCCGTGTCAATTTTCACATACCATATCCTATTATATTCCAATTCTGGTGGGTGGTAACTGAACAACACAGAGATTTGAATGGAGACAAAAGCCAGATCGCCAACAAAATTTGCTCCATTGGCTAACACAGGATTCTAATTAGCAGAAATTGCTCTAATAGAATAAACAGGTCTTCGCGAAAACTACAGCTCTCGACTCCGCCCCACTTATCAGCAGCGAGTAACGAGATTTAAGGAGTTGTTTGGATGATAATAGAGCGGTTATCTTTTCTATTTGGCAAAGCTAGTGGTTTTGGTTTCGGGAATGTTAAAAAAATGACCGCGATATTGACATGAATTGGAATGGAAAATATTTACAAGACAGATTTTTCTATTCAATGGCTAAACAAAGTCCGTATTCAAAACATTTATTGGCTGTAACAAAGAGAATAATGAGCTTTGTTTTCTTAGCTGAAGTTAAGAATTTGAAAAGCATTCACTATTGTCAGTCTTATCTGCCCATCGTCTCGGGTGACTGCTTGCTTTTGTTATGTCGCTGAGTAATTTCCGCCATAATTGCCTGTCATCTGTCAGTCACTTGATGACCTCATTAACCAAAGCTCGTCCCCAGACCCCCTAGCTGGCCTATTAAATCGTATTTCCTGTGTTTAAAGAGGCGTTTAAAACTCGCTGCTCTTAAAATCTTCTTGCCGCAATGAAAACAAAGTTCTTAGCAACCGTATTTTGTAGAAATCCCAAAGCAGACATGCAACTGTGCCCGTCATACTTTTTCTATGTTTCTTAGGTCAATAAACTCGAAAAACTGTCAGCTTGTCATCGATGTTGGATAAATATTTTACAATGTAACTGAACGCTGCATTGAAGTTTGTGACATTTTGAGATATGTGTCTTCGATTCTACATGACAGCTGAACGTTAAATCACCTAAAAATCATTCCGTCATTGCCAACAGAATGGATTACTTAAAATCAAATTTCGCTCTAATTGTAAATTTTATGGTAATCGCTTGAAGATCGGCACGGATAGCTATTTATCAGTGTTTTGTGCGTAAATAAATGAATAAAGCCTTACAGTGACAAGACGAGATAGTAATTTTTTTTTTGGTTTGCTCGAGTTTGTAGGCGCCGCACAACTCGCGTTTTCTTACTTATAGTGATTTCGAAAGCGACACTCAGAAAACTAAATCTTTCGCAAGCTAAATGCTTATTTATGAAAACAAAGCGGATCATAGTTTTAGCACAAGATTAGAGGTTGCTTTTGTATTGCTGTTAATGTGATCACTTCACGGCAAGACTGAAAACACCAGTTCACTTTCAAAAAGCAAATGGAATCGTGCTGAGACGTTATGTCTAACGGCCACAAAAAGACGATAGACGAAAACAGTATATTCATTTTGTAAATGAAAGTACGTTTGTGACAAACAGAAAAGCGGATTTTGACAACAGAGACACAAGATATGTCAGCGGAAACAACAGTAATACAAAGACAGGTGAATAATTCACAGCGACTTGGTGACACCAGTCAAAACACACAGCCACAGGATAACAAGGAGACAAGGTGAATAGTTACTAAGGATCAATCGTTGATTCGGTGCTGGACCACAGTCGAATTAAAAACTCAAATCATGCCAGAGGCTACCGTGAGAAGAGACACCCGCGTAAATGCTGTCTTTTTTTAATTCACGAACAGCGCGCACAAAATGAAATATTATTATCGAGAGAAAAAAAAATACACTTTTTTTACATTTGACGCGGGTAAAGTGTTTTGTACATTTGCTTTAAAACTTAATGCTGATTGCATGCGTGAAAGCATGAATATTTACCAGGCCCCAAGGCATGTTTTAAAACGATGCAAACAATACTGAGCAAAGATGAGAATTAGATCAATAAATTGATCTGAGAAGGAAAAAAAAAATCATTTCTTATTCAGAGGGAAGATTAGTGAAACACATTTGACCAAACTGGATTACCAATCTGAAAAATTTTGAACTGATCACCTGTGACCAGCCTAGAAATTCTACAACTGACTCTGAAAGAAATAAAGAACAAATAAGCCAGAATGGATAAGAACGCTAGATTGCCTCTAGATATTTCTTGGTCAGCCTCATTGAATGACAGTGAAAAATCAAACTAATATTTAAAAGCGCTGAGAATAAAACTTTCTTTGACTTAAGTTGCAGGCTCCAATAATTTGCTTAACAGGTGCTCATCTTTCACTACAAGTTGGGCAAATCATTATAATTGACATTAATTTAAAATCTTTCAACTTCTTCATACAAAAGCTCTGAAGGTCACAGAACTAAATGAAGTCATGCTTTTTTTAATTACAACTTGGATAATGTTTTATTTAGTTTTGTTAAACTTTTAAAAAAAATTGTTCCTTGGGCAAAAAAAAAATTATCTAGTATTCAACTTATTCCGAAAATAGAACTCAGGTCACTTGCAATACTGCCAATAGAATCAATTTTAATGGGTTTCATTGTAGCTTTTTCCTTGATATAAGTATAGCAATGGTAAAGGAGTGAAATTCATTTGCAGATGAATTGGAGAGGTTTGTAATAAACAGTATAATACTAATGGTATCCAAGCGCAAAATTTAATACATTTGCTGAAGTATCACACATTGGTCCGAAATTTCTTTCGTGTCAATCATAGTAAACGAAATTGAAGACTGAAGGCCAAAACATCGTATTTTGCAAATAACAGTTTCAAAATGCTTTATTACTGAAACAAAATACAACTTACTTTTCTTCCATGACAAAAAAGTTTTCGGAAGTTCGCGAAGCGAATCAAAATTTGAAAAGAGAGAAGCTTTCTATCAATAAACAATTTTGATTTCAAAAGTACAAATGTGACCTTTTGTCTCATAGAAATGCAAAGTTTTATTTTTCAAAATCTTGAATATTGAGGAAAGAATTCAGAAAAATTTAATCAGCTGTCAAGTGTTAGAAAAAAATTCTTTCGCGATTGGTCTTTTATCCAAAACAGAGGTAGTAAATGTTTTCGACACAGATGTTCTTAGTTTTAAAATTTCCGTAAGCAAAACATGGTGAAATTTCAAGATTGAACCCATTTTGAGTAACCCAAATTAACTGACTTTGTGCCTCATATCAAAACACACTAAAAGTGCCAGATGTTGCGATTATGGCGTTCCATCTTAAAATCTTTGTAAATTTTCTTGGGTCATTTAAAAAAATCTGTCATGTCCACGCACAATTTATCTCTCATGTTTACATTTTCACGATAGGAAATGGTTTTTGAGGCGGCGATACTAAATGCAAAACAAACAAACAGTTTTTGTTCGTATTTTAGATTTTACGGACTCCGTATGTTTCCAGTTTATGTCGCTTTTAATATTTGAAACAAAAACAAACTCCGAAGGACTTACGGCTAAATTGTTGAAACCTATCTGCTTTTATCTTGCGAAAAATACTTCATATAAGTTTGTGGGTTTTCACCATTTCACATAACGAGGATAATATACTGATTTGTGAACAAAAGAAAACAAACAAAATGTATATATACTTATTTCTGACAAGCATGCATTCTTCACTTACAAACAGACTTTGTAATAATTATTCTTCCAAAATTCTTTGGGAAGATCACACCGCTAAGATGCACGTCTTCTAACTTACAGCCGTAATATCAAATCTTATTTTAAGAAATGATACCAAGAAAACCACAAATATCTAACAAATATTACTCAGTGTGCTCCGGTAAGGTTCCGCAAGTTTATTTTCCTAAGCTTCAGCGTTCGTTTCATCATTTCAAACACAGTTAATAGAATCTGTTCGTTCAAAAATCATTCTAATAATTAAAGATTTATCTTAACACTCAAGCAAATTAATTATAATTTTTACAGCAGTACAATTTCAGTTGAACAGGTGCTGCTAACAAATACTGCGAAATATTGTGATAGGTAACAATAATTAATAAACCAACGAGACATATCTCTCAGCAGAATATATCATAAACTCTATAATAGTAACGACTACGATTTAGTGTCACTTATAAGTCGAACAAGTGATTAAATTAAACATTGTCACTGCCGATTTCTTTAAATTAAATCAAACAGGTGGAGAAGAAAAGACGAGAAATGAATTCGACGCAGTTTAATGGTAACTAACCTCTTTTTTTCCTCAAAATAGAAATTCAGTTCGCTCAAAAGCCATACAGAAAAAACCAAAAAAAAATATCAACTTGTAAATTCAAGCTTCGTAAGGTTTTTACCAACAAACTGACAAGAATCAGCGCAATCTCTCCTTTTTCTGTTGAATAAACTGTCTTTTTCTTTTAAAACTTTCTTTTGTTTTTTTCTTTCCACACAAACGAACCTGAAACGTAAGATTTGATTGCATGGCTCGACAAAGATGCCTTTCGAAAACTTTTCTTGCTTGTATGCTTCATGTTCCTTACTCAAAAGTTGAAGCAACTTGTATCTTGTTCTAGCGATTAAGTGAATGCAGTTTATGCAGTAAAATTAGAATTCTTGTTCCTCTTACAGCATAAGTGAAAACAAGCTTAAAATTCTCAATGAATTTTACAATGACTTTAGCAGATTCTATTGCAAGGAAAAAAGATTTAAATGACATAAAAACCTAACCGACCTAGCTGTAAACTCACCCGTATATTTTCATATTTTGCAAACTGGCAAATAAAACAAAACTCGAATTACAATTTCTTTAATTATCATATTCTAACAAAAACTCAAAAGCAGCAACATTTGGTTTAATTGTTTGTATTTGTATGTTATTAGTTAAAAATATAAAGTTACGAAAGCAAAGTGTGTGTATTTGCTCTATTTTGACAACTTTCAGAAAGTGTTTTCCAAACTCTAAAGATTATCAGTTACAAACGAGGCATTAAACACAGTTATAATATAAAAAACACAAACGTTTTCGCTCAACATGAGCTTCTTCAAGTTTGGCTTGTTGAAGTTGTTCTTGTCTTTTATGCTAGCGTTGCATAGACGTTAGGCAATACAACAATCAAAAAGCCAGAACAGTTAACGAGCTAAACCCGAGAAGACGCTCATGTTGAGCGAAAATGTTTTTTTTTCATTATAACTGTGTGTAAATTCCTCATTTAGATATCTTTACCATGAATGGAGAATTCTATATTATAAGCACTGATTGTAAACGTTTCCCTACGGCAACCATATGAGATAAATTAAAGTTCTAAAAAGCAGATACAGCTGAATATCTCCGAAAATCATAACGAATGAAACAATGGCGGGTTATGTTTTTTAAAATCTCATTTTTTTTACTAATGGGAAGTCTGTTTAGTTTTGGGGTTGTTTTTTAGTCTATATATGATATTATACAAAATACGATGATAAAGGTGAAATATATGAAAAGCAGTATTTTTGTAAAGTATGGAAATATATTAATTTTTATGCAGGAAAATAATTCAGAGCATGGACCAAAGAAGCTCTTGTAAATCGTGATCATGGAGTGAAATTCTAAAGAACTGGTTTCCGCGGTTAGGTTGGCTATTTAAAATTTTGCAAATATCAAAACCTGAAACAAAACCACAAAAAATGCCTGATAAAATACACGAAAAAAACATGGAAGCATGAAAAAATCATGAAAAAACATGAAAAAGCCTTAAAAATTGCCTGAAAAAGTTTTTACAAACACTTAGAGCGCAACGAAACGTGTTCGCGACTTTGCTCTACAAAATGCTTTCAGGTTTTGGATTTCGCTGCGACGGAATTAGCACTAAAAATAAAAGAGGCTATTCATATCAAACGTGAACATCCTAGTCTGAATAGCCAAGTCAAGCATGTCAACCTTAAGCTGTACTTATAATACTATTGTTAGTTTTCTTTTGTTTTTTCTGAATACTAATTTTTTCAATCTTGTATATTTACTCACTTCTGAATATTTAATCAGTTACACTGACGATGGCAGTAGAACTGCCGAAACATGTCTGTAATTAAAAAGGTCGTAATTTTTATCAAGTTTTTTGCCTGAAGAAGCATGAAAGTGAAAAAAGCCTGAAAAAAGGGTCCGAGAAAAGCCAGAAAGAAGCAAGAAAAAAATCAGATTTCAATTGCAACAGGATTTAAAAACCTGTGATCGCTGTTATACCAATGCAGCGCGCTTACATACAAGCAAAGCTCAGTCGGGCTGGGTGGCTAGCCCGACTTTAGTTCTACCGTTTAGTCAATCTATCTATCTATCTGTCGTGTCGCGTTTTGATCGAAATATTCCAGGCGCTCCTCACTGTACCGAGAATTGGCCGAGAGCGGCTCGACCCAGTCCGATGACACAGGAAGCCCATGCAAAAAGTCACATATCCAAAAAACACATACTGTGTTCATTCCTGAAATTCGATCAGTCCCAGCCCGACTTCACGATCGACTTGATCGTCTTGTTTATTATCAGCTGTTGAGAGCAAATTGATTTTAGTGGCTATGCCGCATAAAGGTGTCCAATTAACACTGAATTAGTTGAAATAAACGTCAAGTATAGATATCACATGCGTGATAGTAACTAGATTGAAGCCACTTTATCGGGCACTATGGCCACGAAGGTAGCAATATTTTGACTAACGCTGAATCCAAACGAGGCTAGTAGGGTTAATATGAATGTAGACAAAAGAATATCAAAATCGCCGCCATTTTTTGAATAGGGCCTATTCTATTTATCCATCTTTACAAAATGTTGAAAAAAAATTTTTTTTTGCTGATTTTTTAAAAATTTTGACCTAGATACGTTGGGCAAACGAAAAACAATTTTTTCGCTAATAGCATTTTAACAACTTTTTCTTGTTTTGTTTTGTTTTGTTTCTGTTTTTTTTTGGGGGGGTGGGTGGGTGGGAGGGTATTAATAAGAAAATTAATTATAATATGTGGCATTTGGGTTCTTTTAAAAATGAGTAATAAATGAATGGCTGAGAGTACTACGTTGAAATTAACTTGTCAGTAAACCAATATGAATAGGAGCTGGGATTAATCTGGCAACTTCTAACCGCAGTCAGCTTTTTGGGACTTGCAGAACGGTGTAGGATGCAGTGAATATACAGCCAGCTATTAAAAAGCCAACTGCTATTTGTACACGTTATTCTTAAGTACAGTCTTCTTTTAAATGTACTTTTTAGGAAATTGGATAAAAACGCAAAATTAATTAGTAATATACTTGGTTCGGAGACTATCTATTTTCCTCAGAAAGAAATAGAAATCCCCGCTATTTTGTTCATGAGGATGCATTTTTTAGGAATATTGAGGTGGGGAATTTGTGGTAATTATGGAATATTTTAAGAAGAAATATCCAAGCTGGCTTCTCAAAACAGTGTTCTTGTGGAAAAGTGTGCATGTGCGAGAGAGAATACTATTAGCAGCGTTTCTGATTAATTTTGTTTATGTTCAGTTTTGGAGACTCTCTGTCGATGCAGGTGGTTTTCCATTCCTCCAGGCTATACTAAGCAGATAAAACAAAATGAAAACAAACGTGATTACATTTTGTAATCAACTTGATCTCTAAAAACACTGAGACAAAAAACATTACGCAAAAGGGTGAAACACAATTACAAGAAACGCCTTTGGGCGGAGTAGCGAAAGGATTAATGGAACAATAATCTCAGAGAGCGCTGATGGTCGCTTTTGGCATTTTTCCTCCTCTGCCGCACTTAACATACAAACTATACACAGCCCTGTATAAACACTAAGCTAAACAGAAATAACAATAAAAAAGAAAAAAAATCCTGAAAATTAAAAAAAAAAGATTAATTATATATATTCTATAAATCGCCTATTTAATTTCATTTATAAAACGCTAACGTGGAATAAAACCACTCCAAAATATCCTTGGGGCTATTTCGCAATAGGAAAAAAGAGGCAGGCAACCGTTCACGAAAACTCTGCTGATGTTGGATCAATAAATGATCTAATTGCCACTAAAATCTCAAATGTTCATCCATGCCGAAATTTTGTGATTATACAAATTTACTATGTCGTATTGGTTTGCTCTTTTTAATATTTTGCAAAACATTTGCCTAAAAGATGTTAATTAAAAAAGTATGCTTTGGGAAATAATATCAATCCCACACTTTTCTTCTTTGTTAAGAAATTCAAAGTATTATTTTGTAGAAACATAAAAATATTGTTCTCGTTTTCTTTAATCATTTGTGCAGATGCAAGTTCTGGTTTCAAAACAAATAACTGATTTCGGTATAAACGGTTCTACTAAAACTGTTCGTTGAATTTTATAGAATTTTTCCATGTGAGCCTTTCAAAGCAAAAACAAAATTGTTAAAATAGTTTCTTATGACAAAGGAAATTGGGTTTCATTCCGAGGAACTTTAATTGGTTCGACTGAACTGAAAGAGAAACCCCAAAACAAGGCCCCCTTCAAGAGATTTTCAGAACCTCCAAAGGTTGGTCCCCTTCAAGGGTCCTCCACTATCCCCAGGGCAGGAATGGTCCCTTGAATATATTTATCTAACCCTATAATTGCCAATATCCTGGTACTGCATTAGGACTCGTTATAGGTACAACATTGCCGGATTTCATACCGAGAGAGCCTGGGTACAAGGCCATTAATTCTTCTAATTACGAAATATGAGTAATATAAAAAGAAAGACCACGCTGTAACAAGCGAAATCCCAAAATTTGGTGTTAAAACGGATCAATAGTTAACGATTTATAGCTGTTTTAAAATACAACAGTTTCCTAAGAAATTAAACATATGGGTTACGGACAATTACAGGTTTTAAGACAACATTCGCATTGTGCTGTTATCGTCACTGATTCACAATCATGAGCTTCAACCTTTCAGTACTATTAGCATTTCAAAATCGCACTCATCGCCTGTCTCGTACCAGCAATACAACATATGCATCACTAATACACTATCATCATTAACCTAATATCACAGAAATCATTATCAGTTATCATCATATCGTAACATAGAAAAAATAATTGTTCATTGTGTGGCCAGCGCATGCGCCTATTTGTGTTAAACATCATCACTCATAAAAATAATTAACCATTATTCACCGAAGTGGAAGTGAATAGTGGTGGATATCCACCACTTTCACCGACACTGGGGTGAATAATTGTTTTAGTATATACCACACAAGCTGAATAACTAGCGGACCAAAGAGTAACTTTATTTGTGACATTTTGAAACCGAAGCGAAACGGGAAGCCATTTTGGTTTTCTTCTGCTGCTCGGTGGTGAATAATACTTGGCTAATCACCTCCGAGCTAGCCAATCAGCGCAGGTGAAAAGTAATATTCACTGCCGTGGTATATACTAATACCAAAATAATATCACCATCATCGATTGAGTACCTTTACCAATTCATTTTCGTTTACCTTAGCTTAAACAGTTGTTGTACATCTTAATGTGACATAAATAAAGCCAGCTAATACCGGCTAAATACTTTGTATTGCGTATTTGAGCGTACTGGTATTCAGAAAAAATGTAAATTTTGACAGAAATTTATAAATCTTTGAATAGCTACAAATATCGACTCGACAGAGCTGCATTAACAGTCATTAAAGGAAGAAACAGTATTAATTGCATTTTAAATACTGCGCTCCATCAAACGACTTTGTTCAAAACGCGTGTATATTGTTCCTAAATTAGTAGTAGTAGTAGTAATAGTAGTAGAAATAGTAGTAATAGTAGTAGTAGTAGTAATAGTAGTGGTTGCATTAGTAGTAGCAGTAGTAGTAGTAGTAGTAGTAGTAGCAGTAGTAGTAATAGAAGTAATAGTGGTAGTAGTAGTAATAGTAATATTAGTAGTAATAGTAATAGTAGTAGTAGTAGTAATAGTAGTAGTAATAGTAGTAGTAGTAGTAGT
>ERZ1740055.64-NODE-64-length-16839-cov-7.508103_pt1 | contig 16839 bp, 9 predicted proteins | sample MGYA00581747_ERZ1740055 | MGnify/ENA primary metagenome ERZ1740055 (study PRJEB43018, sample SAMN04849739) | marine metagenome | isolation source: floating plastic debris | place: Pacific Ocean | collected 2008-08-28 | study: EMG produced TPA metagenomics assembly of...
CCCCATCTAATTTTACCACCCGGCCCCGGTCTTGCACGTCCCGCCCCCCCCCCCCCCCCCAATTTTTTTTTTGTTCCTCCCCCCCCCCCCCCCATCTCCCCACGCCGGAGAAAGAGTCGATGTTATAATTCCGCTGCAAAGCCCAATCGTCTATTGTTCTCGAACTAACCATCGTTTTTAGAATTTTATAAGTTTGTTTTTGTGTTTTTTTATTTGAGTACATAGAACTAATTTAAAGGTTTGACTTTGTCTCTTTTGATAGCGTGTAATACTGGAAAAGATCGAGCTATGCGTGCATGTATGAAATGAATAAAATGAATTTAAGCAAAGCAATTTCAAAACTCTGTAAACTGGACTTTACAAAGTACCAAATCTCTACAGTTTGAAAACTTAACCCAGCAGTTTTTATTTACTTTGGTTGGGTATCATACAATTCTTATCTGCCTAGTTCTTACTCATGATGTTATCAGCTTGTATTGATAAAATAAACTATCTGCGGCAATCACGGTCTATAAAGATATTACATGTTATGTTGTCGCGTACTTAACCATAACCAGGAAGTGATACGATCTGATTTTGTAATATCCCTTCAGCTTGCTTTTTTGTGATGCCGGCCAACATTTTAGTCAAACATGTCATTTGTCAAATTTCGAGACAATTGGCTCATCTCGCATGCAGTCATGATATTTGGAAATTTCCAATTTTCCATCATAAATGAATATTTCCAAAGTTTCCGGTGAAACTTAGCTGGGAAAGCGGGGGAAAAACTGTTTTTAAAAATATAATTTGTAGTGAGTTTTGGGCATAATTGAAATGTTTTTGAAGTTAATACTTAATGCATATGTTACCTAATCAGGCTCATATGCATCTGCTATTTTATAATAATTTAGTTTTACCCATCTTTGCCTTTGTCTTTGATAATGCTGATGTCTCTGGGGAGACATTAGGGCAAGGCCAATGTGGTGTTAATGAATGAACGACAAGTACTGCAGAACAAGGCTGCTAAAATAATACTAGTTGTAACCAAATATTAGGCAATTGCGTTCGAGGCATTTCAATTTTGTTAAGAATTGACTGAATAAAGTAGCCGAATGAAAACGAGCTGAGTTTGCGTTCTAGCTTGTTGGAGTTTTCGAAATTACTACAGCTTTTCTTACGATATTGTCCTTTAGCCGGACAATGACATGAAAGCGAGGCATCCTTCCCAAATCCCTGAAATGCGAAGGCATCGAGCTAGGGTCTCTCTCGGGATGTCGCCCTTTAGCCTGACAGTACCCAGGCCTCTGCGCCTTTAAACTGGCTTGCGATAACATGAAAGAGAGGCTTCCTTACAAAAGACCCTGGAATATGATGGCATCGAGCTTTTTCTATATGTTTCTATATAAATATAGGGTCGAAATCAACATGATTTTTCGCTTCGCTCGAACGCAATTAGGTAGATCTTTGCACACCTCTGCAAGTGACCCATTATCAGCCCTAAAGTGGCTCCACTTAAAACAACGCAGAACGTACCATTGCATCATTTACATCTACAAATGTATTAATGGTGTCATGGATCACTCTGATAGACGTCTGTTTGCTAGACTGCGTCTCGGGTTTTCACTGATCTGCTCTCGAATTCTCACAAATATTCGCATCGGTTTTCACTAGGTTGTGAAGGAGAGGAGAACATGTTTCATTTAATCTCTGATTACTTCTAATAACTAAATATTTATACTAACTTGCGTGAGCTTATCTTAATGCTCAAGTGCTTAACACTGGCTTATGTCTGGGAATAAAATATAATTGTTTTTTTTTTATCTTTCAAAAAGATTTCGAATTGTTACAAATTATATAAAATGAGAAGACTGTAAATTCGCCGATATATGTTTGCCAACTCCTAATTTACGAAAGCTAGGTTTCCATATTTGTTTCTGATGCACGGTCATTCGGTACAGTATCCCCAGTCTCTCCAAAGTATAGTTTCCCGCATCTACAGCATCGAACGCTTCGCTTCGTGAATTATTCAAATTTCTGGTTCTGTGTGTCGCCCGCGCGTGGGTGTATTTGTAAGCAAACCAAGAACTGAAAGTCACTAGCCCTTTTAATACGCAATCTAAGTTCACTGTATTGCAAGGTGCGATACACGACTTAACGAACTTGAAGCAAAAGGTGGAAAAAAAAAGAGTCGTTGACTTAAATATAAGTATACAATTAAAATGGCGTTATTCAAATAGAACAAAATGGAAATCACAAAATAGCTGTACTTGAAAAAAGATTATAAAAGTAGAAGTTTCATAAATTCACGCGGACAGGTTAATTTTCACAAGTAGCTTAGCATTCAATGAAATTTGTCAAAAGCTGAACAGGTAAAACCATTAAAAAAATTAACAAATTACTTTGTTTTAAAATTTATCAGCAGTCCTTTGAAAAGTAAGTTTAATGTTTTAATGAAGGATTAGAAGAACTCAACCAGTATTTATAGTATTTTCACACGTCGACGTCTCCGCTTAAGTAAACATCGTAATTTTGTCAGAAAAAAAAGTCAGAAATCTGCATATTTTTGCTTCCACGTGTGTTCAACCATAAAACAAACCAATTACAATGATTGCAAATTTGGTTTTCAATAAATCTGGCAAAGGGTTGAATGCCGTTTTAAGACATCAAGGAAAAAAACCGCACAAAAGCGTCGCAAAGGGCTGCACAAGAAACCCAACCTTCAAACTTGTTTTAAAGGCGGGAAAATTTTAGGACGCGCGTCAAAAAGCCCGCCAAATCACTCGAGGATATACTCTGATAAATGGAAACTTTCGTTGGAGTAAAGGCTCAAAAAAAAATCATTTTCATTCATATATTCATGGGTTTTAATTTATTGAAGACTTGGCCTATCTTCAAGCCATGGGTTAGAACCACAAAATAAAGATAGATAACTCCAAATCAATTGATCAAGTTTGACAAAGCGCACGCAGATTATTTACAGTGAACGAAGTCGAAGGTTGCTTATTAATGACATGTACTATATACATTACTGAAGCCGCAAGTTCATTATACGTCGCACAGAGCATACTTGTAGTGTTTCCTCTTTTATGATGAAGTAGAAGTTATTATTACGCGCTTTTGATCTTTTGGTTGTCTCAGGCTGTGAATGATGACCTCATTAGGGAGAATTGTTGAATTGGCCAACATTGGGATTGTTTTGATCTTATGTCGTGACCAGAAAGAGCAAGGAAATCTTCATCTTTATCGGGGTGATCACCGTGTTTAATCAGTCTCCACATATATATAATTTATATATGTATGTATATTTATGAATATGTTTTTAAATAATTATAACAATTATGTATGGAATAATTATCATAATCATATAACAGCCTAAGCTCCAAAGCGTGAGGTAAGAAAACTTGCGGCGCGGATAGCAGAATTCTTTAATTGGAAAACTTTTTTCTTTCATTTTCGCCACTGGTGGTAACTTTTGTTAGTAATTTCATTGCAAGACAAGCATGATTTCTATTACGGTTTAAGCTAGAACCGCTCACTTGAGACAGAGCATCAAGAGTGCAAACGATATTGCTGTATGGTTATTCATTCGTTGAGCATCGTCAAGTGATTCATTCTTCTGGTTTTAAAATTGTTTTGCAGCCATCCTGGTGCCGCAGTTGATGACATTGCGTGTCAGAAGCTAAAAAAAAGGTTTTTTGGACGAAATCGAATTTGAAGCTGAGAAATCCATTTGAAATGTGAACAATAGCGTATTAGTGTTTGAGATATGTTCACTATAGTGTTTCATGTTGACAAACTTTAACAGGAACTGTTGGTCTTTTACTATCCAGGTTCAAGCTATTCTATCTTCTCTTCGATTCCAGTTAGGGGATTTTCGAAGCCATAAGGCGTTCACTTTTTAATCAGTTTAGCGTTCATTTCCATTAGTTCGACGATATAAATCAATGAAATTCACGGTTCAAAAGCACTCAAACCACGGTTTACGGCCTCATTAAACATTTTTATGCAAACTAGATTAACTTAGCTTAAATTTCCTATCAACACGTTCAAGCACGCAATACGCCAGGCGACTAGAGGTTGTCACCCAGTAGAGAGGTGGAAATGCGGTATACCTTGCTGCCGGAAATGTCTAGAAAATAGCACACTCCAAGAAAAAAGATATTTGCTACCAACGATTCTGCTAACAGCAAGCATTTTCATGGTGTAGTGGTAGATAGCACGACAATATCAACTCATCTTGTTTGGCTTCGACTGATATATTTGAAAAGAGAAGTGACTGAGCTAAGCTATATACCATGCGGTTTGGAAGAATCAGGGTATAAATTCTTGGGAACTGACTGGCAACCAAAAAGCTTCAAATGAAATATTTTAGAATACTGCAAGTTTAATGTTGGAATGCGATTAAAGCTTGTTAATCACTTGACATTTGCCAAGGCTGCTAATTATAAATATAATGATGACTGATTAATCAATACGAAAAACACAAACTTTTATTAAGTCTTTTGGATCAGTAATTATAGGTTCTTAAAACTTTGTTTTTGATCTCCCACAAGATTAATTTTTTGTATTTCTAAATTATATTGTCACGTTTTTATAATGTTTAATTCATTTTTTTGTATTTGACCTCATTGCAGTGAGAAGTACAAGACAGTTTATGGATATAAATGACATTTTGAGGGTCTTTCATGTTCATAGAGCAATACAAGTTTTATGTACTATAGATTACATTTCACCAAGTTGCTTTATACAGAATTGGTAATGTCCTCTGTATGTTGATAGAATATATAAACAATAAACAAGAATGAAATACACAAAGAGCCTTGTCGGGGAAATATAGCTTTGAGTCTCTATGGAAAACAGCCGGACTGTTTTGTAGAACTATTTATTGCCAAGTCTTCATTCAAATGATGTGGGACAAAGTAAATTTTTAAAGACAACAATAGGCCTTAAAAATTTAATTTTTTTTATAAAATCATTCAGTTTCTTTTTAAGATGGTATAAAGTTGTTTTTATGTTTTACCAAAACACGTTGGTTTTCAAAATTCTTGATTGAAGTCAATATCTTATCAAGTTCAACTTGAACATTGCAATTCGTTAACCTTCTGTTTTAAAAAAGGTGACACGAAGCGACAGTTTTACCTGCACAAGCACTTGTAATGAAAGCTTATTGAATAATAAAAACTTTAAGTTGAAATATTTAAAGTAAGTCGTTTTGCGTGTTTGTTTTAACAGTGAACCAAGGGACATTAGCATTCAGCGTTTCTGTGCCTTAAACCGGAAGGAAAATCACTTTCATTTCGAAAATGGACGAACCATAAAGAAAGGAAGCCACTTGTGAATCTGAGGTCAAGGGAAATTTTGAACAGCACAACTCGGATGTGCAAGAATTCAAGTGAGAACTCTTGTTTCTATACTAAAAGCTTCCCGGAAAAAGGAAATGCAGCCAAAACAAATGAATCAGCTTGTGTAGAAGTTTGTCTCAATCGCTGACTTTATATATAAATCATAAATCCAGTGGTAGTGCATGATACTCGATATCGTCATGGCAACTTCATTCCGAATCTCACAGGTCAATGCAGAAATGCACTCCATAAATATTTTGTGGTACTGTCATTTAAAAGACTGACAAATGGCACTCATTCGATATAATTAGTATCAGACAACTGTCATTCATCAGTCTAGTGCCGAATAGCAGAAACTTAACTAAGTAATTTTTTTTGAGATTGGCTCATTTGCAGCATCAAAGGCCTTCAAACTTTCTTTTATGAAATTCCCCAGTATATCGTTCTTAGTGCAACTGGCACATTACGATAAATTCTAAAAAAAATGGCCAAAACAGGCAAACAGGATGTTTAGTAGGACACATAACGCTATACGAGGTTAACTGAATAAACAAAATATTGAACCAAAAATTTGTGGCATTACAAACAAGGATAAAGAATGAACGAAAAATGAAAATGTTTGCTCTTCTTGTTATTCTTAAAATTATAGGCGGTACAGATTTCTGTTATGTTTCAAAGATTTATAATCAAAGTGTTCCAGTGCTGTTAACTTACATAATAACTGCAACTAAAACTAAAACCAATCTAAAAATTCTTCAAAATACTTGTTTCTGTTGCAGACTTTTTGGTTAGTGTTATATATTCAATATTGCGACAATTGTTGTAAGGTTAACTTATACCATTTTTAGTTTGAAGAAAGCATTCATCATAGAATTACGGCTACAATTTTTGTTTTATCTTGGTTATCAGAGGTGAAGGTTAACCAACAAAACCAGCGTAATAAGTCAACGATTCAAACATTGCTACAGGCAAAAATCTCTTTAAGTCCTTTTCTTCCTTTGTATAGTCACAGTGAGGTTATCATAATGCCAACATGAATTTGATTTTTGCTCCTTAAATCTTGCTATCATTGTTCTTGAACATGAAAGTGACTACAAAGTCTTGGCTCTGTCAAGGTATATAAGGAGACAATTAGATTTGAGAACATTGAATACGAATTAAAATTAATACATTGCTGTATTATAATCAGTACAAGAGAACACATCAAAGGGGCCAGTCGAATTGCACGAATTAGCCATCTGCACAATACAGCCTTTCAACAAGGCACGAGGTACAGTGAGAAAACTTTCCAAAATTTCCCTGATCATTGTAACTTAGCGAAATCTATCTTTCAAAACTTGTATTTATTCCCTGTTATCGTGTCAAGTTTGTTGCCTAATAAATAGCTTTAGGCGAGACATTAGTAGATTATATTAGCCAGTAGGTTAATGAACCGACCATCAGCATAACAAAAGAATGGTTAAACGAGGGCCCTATTTATAGGGTTTGGCACTCCTTCGGTCACACACCTGAAATCACTAAGCAAGATTGATCAAGATCCCGTGTTCGTTCAATAGTTGCCGTATAAAAGGTAAATATTGACTCGAAACTTTCTTTGAGTCCAGATAATGAATTTTTCCCCTTATGTCCCTTATGAGGTGTTAAATATTCTCTTTTAATGCCTTTACTTTGTTTGTTGAGATTAACTGTGTTAGTGCTGAAATATTTACGAACGTACTTTTTTATTATTTTATTTTCGAAGCGAGTATTCAAAGAGATCCCGCAATCTCCATTTTTCCTCATTTTGTTCGCTTCAAGGTATTACGCATTTGTTTTCACTACATTTTAACTGTTAAAGTAGCGTTTCTAGAAATAACTAGCCATATAAGTCATTTGGTTCTTGGATGAGTAGTATAATGCATGATGAGGCATGACCAGACACCGGAGTAGATGCACAACTCACCCGACTGTTCAGTGCAAACCATATCGTAGCGGATATCCATCCGGTGACTCGTGGAAGCAAAACCTTTTCCAATGAATGCGAAACTCGCACTAGAGCGAGACAGATTTAAATCAACCCGTCTGATAGAAATTCGTTGTTCGTTTTTGATTCAAATGTTGTTCAAAGTACTCTTCCGGCCAGAAGAAACGATACTACGCATTGGGTTTGAAACACAAAAAATGTTAAAGAAATACAAAAAGAAATATTTCATTTTCAATTAATATATCTTTTTATTGTAAAAACCGATTGAAACTGAAGGAATTAATTTGTAGTTATCAAAGTATTTTTGTCGCTTTATTTTTCTATTTCATCTTAGTTGCGACTGTTCGCATCACGGAACTGTTTCGTCTCCTTCACTCACGTCTGCTTAAAATGGCAGTTTTAACGGAGCTGCATTTGTTTCTATATTCTAGGTTGCAGACATAGTTTAACAGTTTAATGCATCCGTAGGTTTATTCGTTAGATTTCACGGTCTATATAGCGCTAGAACTTCAGTCATGGTACTTATTTGCTCGCTGCACGCTTCTGTTACTTGGTTTGCTAGTGAAACCGAAGCTACACACGACTGCTTGTGTTTATCCGCAAATAAACGAAGATCCGGTGCTTAATCTTTAACCAATGTAGCATGAGAAAGTCGCAAATTTACACACGAGAATCGCTAAAAATAATTCACGTTATTTGACCACACACCAGCCACCTTGAACGTGCAAAAATTAGTTGTAACATCAACTGAGTTTTGAAGTCTAAGCCAAAGAGGAATTGTTTGCTAGTTTTCAGCAGTTTTTGATTTATACTATAGTATTTTATACTGACTTTACGTTATCACTTGCTAACAAGATAATTCGAGAAGTAAATTCCTAACAAGCTAGATAAATAAAAAAAAAACAAAGGATAAGCGATGAACATATTAAAAGAAAGAAAAAGTTTTGTAGAACTTATTACTTTGTCCAAATAACAACTCTCTGCCATTTTGTTTTCCGCATGCACACAAAATTAGAGAATTTAGTTTCGAAATTTTCTGGAAAAAACAAAATTTTCAGGTTTTTTTTTGTTCTTCAGCATTAGCAAAGATGCAAACTAGTGCCTTCATTATCTCATTTGTAACCTTTCTAAGTTTAAAAAAAGATTTAGAAACTTTTCCGCAAACTACGAATTGTTCATTTTGTATTCTGCACGCAAGTAGAATTAAATGCTACGCATACCAATAGTTTAGGAATTTTAACCCAATGCCAAGGACTGAATTTACAAATTCCCTACTGAAGCCTATCTAAAAGCAAAAACGATATCGAACTATAATTTCTCGAAAATTGTAGAGCTTTATTTCACGCATTGGAATTTAGAAGGTTGCTTATGTAATGACAGTTTATGAAATCGTTTATATTTTGCGCACATGATTGCTAGCAAAGACAGCTCTAAGAATCTATTAGCCTTGCTGTGCCGTTTCCGCCAATCGTGGGCGTTAAAAAGTTTTCCTTGCGATATTGGTTTGTTTCTTTTGCCGGCCATTTCAACTTACGTGCTACAGAATCTTACTGACAAATCAACACTCCTAAATTAAAACAAAAATTTTTAAAATATGTGGGAAAAGTTTATACAAAGCAAAAGAAATCGTGCGTTAACGTTCAGAATGTACATGATTGAAATAGAAATAACTCAATAGATATTTGTCTTTGTTAAAAAGTAACCCCTTGAAAACATTTTTCTGTGGTTTTACTACTCGAAATTATAAACACTTACTAAACTTTGTGTTTGTTCTCATGTTGGCGAAGACAAAATAGTTATCTAAAGAACTGATTTAATATATAAATGTTTGTCAGATGTTCAACTGAGCGTGTTTTGTGCGCTTGGTCGAGCAATTAAATTTAGTTTTACACTTATTAAGTATAAACACTAAACTTTACTTAATACCAGTCGGCGGAAATTTTTACTTGACTGATGATAATAACAACTCGACAGAGCGCTACCGAATGAATAGAAAAAAAGATTTTTGAGTTTTTGTTGTTGAAAGAGTTTCCACTTTTAGTTTACTTTATATTATATTTAACATTTCTAAAACAGACTGATCTCAAGGCTCACTATGATTATGAGAAAAATAATTTTTCTCTTTCTTTGAAAACCTTTTTATGTTTGTGACTTCAAAGTCGAACTGACAATTTGCTATTTGATAAATCTTGTTTAGTGTTTCTTGTCCCTGGTTTCGTGAACTATTGTTAGTCTTTTTTTGTTTTTTTTTTCTCTAGAAAATGTTTAATTTATATTTTGTAGTTTATTATATGAAAAAAAAATGTTAACTTTCGTCAACGTGTATCTGAATAGTGGAGAACAAGTTAAGGCTTGCTTAAATCATTTACATATTCAGAGTTCATGACTTTTTGTGTGCTCAAAGACTTTCCAACACCCACAATATACATACGGTTTTATTCCGTTTGAAGTTCTTGTAATCTTGTGTTCTTTCATTAAATAAATTAACTCGGGCGGTATTTGTCCAGCAGGAAACTGAATTCTGTTTAGTCTGAATGCGGAACAATTTTATCTGTTGCCGAGTTCCTTGTGTACAAGAAATAAAAATTGTAAAAACGCACAGTCACAAACATTAGCCATACTTCTGCTTTGAGCAATGTAGAAACTCTAAATTGCTAACTTTTAGAAGTTGCTATCATCTATTATATCATTCATTTTGTTTTTTACTCTCCCAAAACACCTTAGAATCGAAAGTTCTTTAGTATGATTTGTTTATGCTTTTTGGAAAATAAACTAAAGCTCGAGAAGTGAATAGAAAACTTTGGCCTGCGGCCTTGTTCATTGTCAGTAGACTGCGTGAGCATTGGAATGTTTGATGCCTATGGAAATTGCTTTGATAGCAGTGACGCACCACAATACCAGTCCTTTCTGCTCGATTATAAGTTCATTAATTAATCTTTCACTGACCCCTCGCATGATCTTAACTTGCTCTGTTATGATTACTAAAAACTCAGTGATCCATTTAACGCGTCAGAGATTGTTGACCAGTAAGTGATTACGCACTTAACCATTTTGCATCTGGACCTAGTTGGCCGTTAATCTACAAAATAATTATGAATTAATGGTTAGTGTTCCGTTTAAAACACTTTTTGCTTGGCTATCAAACGCACGTGGACACACGCATGAGTTGTGAAGAATTTGATTCAGTAAAAACAGGGTTTTAGCATTACAACATTATCAAAACAGAATTCTTTTGGTTTCTAAACCAAGGCGCCACATTAACACAGAGAGAGTTCGGAAAAGATCAAGGTAGTCTGAAGAGGTTTTCAGTATTGTAAAACATTTCTAACCGTCAGAGCTTATTATCAACGGGGGCTAATATCGTGAGTTTGTATTAGTTCAAAAATTGTTAAGATTGATTGCGGCAAAAGTTCTTAGAAAAGTCACAGGGAAATAAACTCCTCCCACCTTCACTCTTTATCCTTTGGAGGATGAAATCTACATCGATCTCTTAGATAATTCCGGTTTCTAAATTATTGCCTGCTCGCATTTACTGGATGAATGTACCTGAGATAAGATCAAATTTGACCCTTTACTTTAGCTTTTCTCAAACCACAAGTGGACGTCACTACAAGTGAAATGCATTCAGAGGCAAATAAACTCTTTTCTTGCCCTTTTGTTGCATGCTGTCTTAGAGTGGAGTGCTATTAACACTTCATCTTGTTAATAAAAAGTGTTTGGTTGTATCACGCCCCGCTGCTCTGTTAGCAAGATTATTGTCGAATAATCAACGCTTATATACAAGTACTTGGACAACATAAGAAGTCAGAGGTCTTCAATTTGCCTGCGGGCAGCCCAGGAAAAATCTTATATTATTGAAGCAGTTCAGAGTCAAACTATGCGTTTTATATTCTCTTCATCTTTACTAAGTTAAAAGTAATAATCTATATTTTAGAAAGGTCTGTTGCATGCTTCGTGTTCAGGAGATGGATAACTTTAAGTTCGAGTTTTCACAACAGCATTCTTGCATGAAATTACCGAGAAAGACAAAGTAAACGATGAGCTTAGCAGGGTGTTTTGAAGTTTCCGTTGCGTTTTGACGCCGCTGTTTTCTCAGAGAAGCCAGAAACAATGACAATGTCAAGTGAGTTCTTCTTCGTTGCTACGACAACTTCAGAAACTTCTCTTTGTTTTGGCGTATTTGAAATCAAAGTTAATTGAGTTGGTCTGCAGTTATTGTGTCCTCTCTCACAAAGAGCGCCCTAATGCCTTGAAAGCCTACAAAAGCCTGCATTCCATCACATGCTTTGAAAGCTGTTTACAAAACAAAAACTATTTTTCTTTTTTAATTCTGTCGAGAAAGCTCGTTTGGTAGTTGTTAAAGTACCACGATACGGTAGATTGAGTTCAGTTAGTAAAATTGTTAGCCAGAAAATCAGTCACAGTTTGCTGAGTATTTACACAGCTCTCGACTTTTCTTTTATCTCTTCGTTAAATTCCGTAATAACTCCCATTCGATACTAAATCCCATAAACAATGGCTTAGTTACGTTAATTTTTTTTAAAATCTCCGACTTTATTCGGAGGAAAAAACAACTTCGAAAAAGCACATCAACTTTTGTTTGTCTTCCTGTTAGCACTCACTCGTCAATTCAGCCAACATTTGATGATTTGTAACTTTTCCAAACTCGAATTCGATTTTGTCGTTTCTCGCCTAAGGAGCTTTTCAAATATTAAGTTTTGATTAAACAGTATGTCCCTACCTTACACAATTGATTTTTAGCTTTAGAAATACACAACAAATGAGCAACAATGGAAAGAATTTTCAGTTTATTACCCATGGTGGAGTGATAATGGTTTTATTAACAAAGTTTGAATGACAAATTAAGAACCCCGCTATTGTTTTCCGGTTCCAAATTTGGCACAATGCGACAGTGAAATGGGTTCCGAGCCAATCAGCAAAAGTTAACTTCTTACCCTGTCAATCACAAAAATTTCGAAACCCGAGAAAGTAAAGCGTTTGCATTTGAATATTTGCTAAGGGGACTGAAAGCACGAGGCAGTCAAAGTGGTGGAAAGAGTTCGAGAGTGAGTTGGGATGCACGCCTATAAAGTTTACTCATTCGTGGTGTTATGCTTCAATGAGTTGATGCTGAAATCTGATCTTATTTATCCTCTTTATTTGATTTTCACAGGTTTTCGCTTTCTGCACGGTGACACAGAGTCTTTAGTAACGCCTCAGTGCATTCCGCACCGCCTGAGTGGTTTCTGGATCAAAATCAAATACAGTAGTCGTTCGAGCGCAACATACAAACTCATGGCCCATCCAAACGGCGGGAAAGGTGAAGGTGAGTGCATACAACTTTGACAATTCCAGCTATTTCTCCCATTCAGCTCATTAAGTCGTTTCTTGTGTAGGCCATGGCGGAGTTAACCAACTTGGCGGAGTTTTTGTCAATGGAAGACCTCTCCCAGATGTCGTTCGGCAACGAATCGTTGATTTGGCTCAGAGTGGAGTTCGTCCATGTGATATCTCTAGACAGCTGAGGGTCTCACATGGCTGCGTCAGTAAGATTCTTTGCAGGTTTTACGAGACAGGCTCTATTCGACCGGGAGTTATTGGTGGAAGTAAACCAAAAGTAGCGACAGCTCCTGTTGTGAATAAAATAGCGGAGTACAAACGGCAAAACCCAACAATGTTCGCATGGGAGATAAGAGACCGTTTGCTAAGTGAAGGCTGCTGTTCCCCAGACAATGTCCCAAGTGTGAGCTCAATCAATAGAATTGTACGGAATCGAATCAACAGCACAGAAAAAGGTTGCCCCAAGTCGGAGAACAGTCCGCCAGAAATGAATGGTGTTGTAAAAGCGGAACAAAGCCAGGCCCATCATGGCCATGTCCTTGGTCCTCATGGTAATCTACCAAGAAGTGCACAAGGATCGTACTCAATCAGTGGTTTGTTGGGGATTCCTCAAAACCACGCAGCTGCAGCAAAGCGAAAACACTCTGTTGAAAGCAATGGGAGTACAGGTATGGTTTTGTATTCAAGCTCATTCTTTTGTTTTCATTTTGATGTGGTAAACTAGAAATGAAATTGAACACTTTGTCAGTTTGTGTGTATATAAGCTTCGCGCGCGCGCCAACGTAACTATTTTATAAATTATTTCTGGTTTAAAAACGTTATAAATTCGTCGAATTTCTAAGGGCTCCTTCACTTAACTCCTAGACTTGATGAACTTCGATTTCTGTGATAAACAGAGTTTACGGCTCATAATATATGCCTGTTTGTAAAGGAATTTGAAAGAGCTAAGCTTTGCCGTCTTAAATGCTACTTAAATTTTCATCAATTTTGTTATAATGGAATTTCTTATTTGCCATTCTCTAATCCCTCGGAGGAACTATGTAAACACAATTTTAACCAGCGTTTCCTGCGACTTCAGAATTCTGTATGTATATAATACTTCATTGATGTATCGGCTGTTCATTTCAACGTGGGTTGATATATGCATACTGTATTTGCATACAAGTTATTTTAAACTGTTGACTTGTTTCGTGGCATCGCTTTTGATTTTAGTCCAATATCAATGAAACGTTATAATTCTTTTTTTATATGTTATACTTTAAAGAAAGCGACTAAAAAACTGAGAAACTTTTGCATATATATATAAAGGCCCACTTACCAAGGAACCCTTACGAAATGCTGAGCAACAAGTGGTTTCTATATTTCAGCACGAAATCTTTTCAGATCGCAGTTTTGTTTTCAATGTAAATTGACAACAGGTTGGCGAATTTGGATTTAAATAAATAAACATGGAGAAAGGTCTGTTTTGTTAACTCTTTCGAACTAAACTATTAGTTAAAGGGTTTTTTTGCCGCACAAACAAATTCGAGATTAATTTATACAGTATATATATAATTTATCGGTGAATTATATAATAGTTTATCTCAAAGATATTTAAAGGCTTTTTCAAAAATAACCATGGTTGGCTAATTTTTATTCTAAAAACAAAATATGTAGTCTCCAGTAACATTTTTTCAATCTTGCTCTTGAAGGATTTAAAACAAACTTTAGAGACCTGATTATTTTTATGTATATAATTTATATCATGTAAATATAATATATAAAATAATAGTTTCATTTGTGTACCTCATCAGTTTTACAAGGTTATTGATCATGATCTTATTAAACAAGATACTAATTCAAGATTGAGCATTAAGATTGATATATAGGATATACATGCTCTAAAACGAGACCTAACAGAATCAGTTTTGAAAATGATGGAGTGACGGGCACTTTGATTCTTTGACCAGTTTGCATTGGACTAAATTTGGTTTTGAGATTGGCTGCAGCTCACCAGCAAATTTGAAGATTCAGTTGACTGTTTTTCCTTCCATGGACAATGGGCATATATATCTGAGTCATTGAATTGTCTCTGCCAGCCATTGTTTAAAAAGTGAGATATCCTATACCCCATATATATGTCCTTTAAATCTTGCCTCACACTGAAACCTTGTTTGGATAGAGTTCTAAGCTACATTTACCAGCACAATGTTGTACCTGTACAAATGCATAAACATTACCTAGGAGTTGTGTATCCAGACTGAGTTGGTGATATTTTTTGCTGGATGTAGATTTGAAAAAAAATGATTAATTTAAAGGTTTCATGAAGTTGAGAATCTGCATGTTTATTAAAATATATGAAAAAGTTTGTTTTAATATGTGACTGTGAGAAAGAACCGAAAGGAATGTCACTAAGTGAAATGCAAGAGATATGGAAGGTCTGTAAAAAGTTATGAGGAGCTTCTTTCAACAATTCCAGACTGTACTGTAGGCCATGCTGTTAAATTAGTTGGTGGTTTCGTTTTACTACATACGTACATTCATACAAAAACTCTATTTATCCTTGAAATTTTCAGAGTAGCTGTATAGCTAATATCTTTGAGAAAATAGAAGTAAAATAAAATAAAATAAAATATACAATAAAATATACAATAGAAATACCGTTAAGGTGATTTTTACTTGCCACATTATTACACAGTGTGTACTTAACTCTGGGAAATATTATTATATTCATCATACTAGAGATCATTTTATACATTAATTGTCACAACTTTCTATAATCATTAAGAATTTACCTGGTCTTGTTTTCTTGTGTCAAGTCATGATGACATCGTCACAACAAAGTGTGTAATACGGACTATTGACATAAGTTTACATCATTTAACTTAGGGAGCAAGATACATGCATTGGGCCCCATGCCAGCTGCAAAAAAAGATACTTTAAAAGATTCATTGATCTCTTTAATCCACGAGTTTTTGTGATGGGACTTTCGAACCGGAAGTGTTACTCACTCACTATAGTATCATAATTGTAAGTTCTTGAGCCGCAAACTAATCTGTCAGCAGCAACTATTGACTACAAATAAGCGGTAAATAATTTAATTTTATTATGACTACCAGAGGCACAGAGTAGCCACGGTACAATCCACAAGTTCATCATTGGGTGTATTTGATTTATATAATACAGTACAACACGTCCAAACATCAAACTTGTCAAGGGCTTCCACCACAGATGAACATAATTGTAGTTGTAATTTACAACTTCTTAATTTCTAAGTGGTTTGCAAGCTTTGATTTTATAATTGTTTGCTGATTATGTTTGTGCTAAGTTGATGCTTCTTTATATATTAATTGCCATGATATGAAAGCCACCTGCATGGCACTTACATCACATGTGTTTCAGATTATGCAATTAAAACTTAATTGAATTTTAATCAGTTATACACTTTGTCTGTAGTGAAGTTTATTTAATTCAGTTATAATAATTATTAATATTAGGGAGCCAAGAGTCAGAAGAAGTCCAGGCAGCAGAAGGAGACATTACATCTCCAACAGGAATTAAGCGCATCAAAATGAGAAGAAACCGTACAACTTTTTCTGGGGAACAAATTGAAGAGCTGGAGAAAACATTTGACAGAACACACTACCCTGATGTTTTTACTCGTGAAGAACTGGCACATCGCGTGGACTTGTCTGAGGCAAGGATACAGGTACAGTCATTACTGTTTAAGCTGGAACAAAGACACAAAAGTAGGTTTTTTGTATTATGAAAGCAGGAAAACCTATTATGCTGGTTTTACAAACATGTACAACACAGTTCTAGTGTAATTCAAAGTGGCAACCACTCAATCTTCTGTTTCTTTCTTCTTGACAAGAAATGACCGTGGTCATGGCTTTGCCATTTAATGTTCTAGCTTTGCCATAAAACCATATAAATCTAACCCACTTAATATTATTTTGATAACAAGTAATAGATATGATATTCCAGCTTGGCAGTAATAGACTAACCTTTAATTGGTACACTTTTATTTATTTTATTAATAATTTGTTTGTTTGTACACATAGTATTAATATTGGTGATCACTTATTACATAGATTTTTTATCATTAATTATTAAATGTATATTACAAAAACCCATAACATGCCTCTGATCTGTCTCTCTCTTCACTCCAATGATGAAATTACAGTAGATGTATCTCTTTGCTTTTCTTTCTGATTTTTCATCCATCGTTTTTGA
>ERZ1740055.65-NODE-65-length-16821-cov-8.059943_pt1:0-15000 | contig 16821 bp, 6 predicted proteins | sample MGYA00581747_ERZ1740055 | MGnify/ENA primary metagenome ERZ1740055 (study PRJEB43018, sample SAMN04849739) | marine metagenome | isolation source: floating plastic debris | place: Pacific Ocean | collected 2008-08-28 | study: EMG produced TPA metagenomics...
GGATTTAATTTGATTGTTGCTCGCTGTCACTTAGCGAGAGCTACATCTAGTTTTATTAATATATCTATTTTTTTTTTTTAAATATTACAAGTTGATTATAAATGAATTAGTAAATATATTATTAAGAAAAAAAAAGAAAAAGAACAAGATCTAGAGAGACTCACTTAAAAAGTTTGGAAATTTCAGTATCGTAACCATTTGTATTCAAATCATTTAGCAAAACTGTTTTAATTTCTTTTTGGTAATTCTTTTTTGATAAATTCCTTGTTAAAAGTGGTATCTGATTCCATAGACGTACACCCACTCGTGAGAAGGAGTCTTTTTGTGTATTTAATCGTGAATAGTTTGTGTAAAAGTTTTCACTAGCTGAAGATATTGTTTCATACGTGTGTAGTGCTTCAGAGTCCCTTTTCCCTAGAGGTCAAATTGTTGTATACCATATATATATACATGTTGAACTAGAAGACTTGACGGCGACCTAAATAAAATCATTTTTTATTGTCACAGTTTGCATGAGAGGCCATATTATTTTAGGATAGAACCTTGCCGTGATAAACACTCGCTCAAAATCAACTTAACTTCAACAAACCGGTTGAACTATTTTTTGCGAGCTATAACATCTCTCAGAGGATACATCAGGGAGTAGAGAGATCCCGTTATTGTAGAAATTTTCGATAAACTGCTTTCCCTAAGGATAGGATGACCTTTCTAGACTGAAAGTAAGCTTCTATTTATAAAAAAATTTGGCAGTATTATTTAAGAAAGAAATTTCTAAACAGAAAAGATAATACTGATTATCATATATGATGTTGAGAAACCGTTTTTTTTCTCTTTTTCCATTAACAAGACCACGAAACGAAGTGGTAATACACAAGGCAATATGTTAAGTGCTCACCAGTCTTTGCTCTTCAACTCTAACCGCGTTGGTGACGAATGTAGCTTGTAACTTATTCTGTCTCCAGTAAATCATAAAGGATGGCGGATTTTGCGAATTGTCTACAAAGCCGAAATCCGTCTATTTTATAGTCAAGTCGAAATTTAATTTTGTCAGCGTTAACTCAAAAGGTGTAATTATGCATTTATGGCTTAAGTGTTTGTTCCTATTTGAAAACTTAAAGATAAAGGGAAACTTGTATGTTCACAGAATTTCATCAGTTATTGAAGAACAGATCATTTATTTTATTTCTCTGAGACACCTCAAACATAACAATTTGTTGTTAAAATTCAGTTATTATTGCAAGTATTTCTGGCACTACAGCCATGGGTATTAATGACATCAAACAACAAGTGGAATGTGATACGGTCTCTGCACATAAACCACATGCTCACTCTTTTAATTTTTCGTCAACTTGCTTTTAAGAAGGAAATACTTTGTGGTCACGTCCTTTGAATTTCATCGGTATATAGCAACACAGCAATATTTCAGCCAACGGACAAATATTGATTTAAGTTTCCTCAATAAAAGCGTTATTTACACTATAAAGTCTGTTGTCACAAGACCAACTTTCAAAATTTCATTTCCTGTTGTTTGTATGGTTTTCTGACGAAATCCTTACTTTAATTTCTACAAAAACTAACAACTTTGAGATTGGTAACAAGTCCTGCATGTGGAGTTTCCTTTTCTTGAAGTCACTTGTAGCAATTAATTCTAAGCAAATCGTTTTCAAAGCCAAACAACCCGAATAACTTATAAGTCAATGGATTATTTGCTTGTTCTATATATCACTAAGCTAAGAAAAAAAAACACGATTTCTTTAAGACTTCCTAATTGCGTCACATCATCATATGAAAGTGCCACGAGATTGCTTCCTCTTACTGTTTTAAGATTAAATAGTTGTTCTCCTTTTGGCAAATGTCATTAACGACAAAAAATCAGGCTGAAAAAACATTACAGGCTGAATTTCATTTAACTTATAACGGCTAAGTTCTGAACTCTATCTTCTACATTTCTCAACCAGTTTCTTGTTGAAATGATAACTTGTTAAACCCGCTAAAAAATAGAGATTTTAAACGACGCAATCTGTGATGCAACTTATAGGACATGCGAAAGCCTTTTTTTTTCGGTTGGAAAATGTGTGACTGTGAGATTCATTATTACACTAGCTCGTACTATTTCTATGTACTATATATACAAATATGATTGTACCCATATCTGAAGCAAGCTGACATTTATTTTGATCATTTTATGTCACAAATGCAGGTGAAAACTAGCCGCACCGGCCCAGCGCGGAATTGTTGGAAAACTGTCTCTAAAACTTAAACATTTTTTGGTTATTATTGCTTACAATACAGTTAAGTAAATTCAATTTTTGAACGTAAGAACTTTGGTTTTCCTCAGTCTATGAACGAACTTGTTTTGCTGAAAGACGTACATAATTTAAGGTTTCTAAAGTTATGGGTGTAAGCTAGTTTCGCCATATTTAATCTATTGAGTATTGTACAAACACTGAAAGAAGATGGAAAATGGACACCCAGGAATTCAACTTTCGTTTCGAAATATCAAAAGCATTTTGTATAGCTATTAAGATATCTTATTATTTGAATGGTAATTATTAAAAATATTTAGATAACTATTTTGTAAAAATTTTGTTAAATTCTTCAGCCAAGACAATGGAAAACCAATTAGTAGGAATCCAAACCCAAAGACAAGCTTCAGGAAAAATAGCTATTTCTTGTGTTTAGAAACACAAAAATCTCTAAGAGAAAGAAGTCGGGTGCCGGCATGGAGCCAGTAATTTGGCTACTTTGGGAAGCAAACGCAGTTGGAATCTCGATTCACTGTTGTCTGGGTAGTTGATTTACGTCATATATGCTCAGACCTAATAGACGTCATGTATGTTCGTCGCGATTATGCCTGAAAACGAAATCTTTCAGGCTTCAACGGGATTCGAACTCATGACCTCTGCGCGACCATCGATGCCACACGATGATTAAGCTTGAGTTTGTACCGCGGTGGAAACAATGACGTTATAAATGATGGATGCGGATATATGTACGTAACTAAAACAATTGTGAAAGAAGACTAAAAAAATATATTTTGAAGCTTCAACGATAGCTATGAAGCCACAATTGCATTGCATGGAAGAACCGGCCACTTTTAGTGGGTCTGAGTCTGACTTGATTGGTCTAACATCAGTGCAGACATCAGTGACTCGAAAAAATTCTGGCAATTTTGCAAGAAATGCGCGGTTTAAATTTGAGAAGGCTCTTTAATATTTTAATTGTTTCAAGGCAAAAAAATCCCAAAGTATATAAGTCCGGAACAGCTGTTCTTGGCTCCTAAAATTCAAGCTTACTGTTTTTTATGGTAGTTTTAAGGGGTACTGCCCGCTACCGACGTGGCCATTATGTCCATTTTAGTGGCTTCTAGTCAGCTTCTAGAACTTATTTGTTTTCTAGATAGAGCTGATTTTGAAGCCGGAAAATAATGTCATTTGTGAGAAGGACCCAGCAAAGAACCTTCTAAAGAATCTGTTTGAATAAAACATGCTTGCTTGACAAACAATTAAATATCTCTTGGGAATGAGTTTCTTGTTAAAATGGCACAGTCATTACTTTTGTTTTCTTTGGCTATTTAACGAAATATACTAAAGCATTTTACTTCTCAGTCGACGCTCGATGTAAATAATTGCAAAGATTTGGAAAAGATAACATAATATGAGTCAGGAACGCGAAAACTGAGTCTTTCGGCGGACGCTATACAATCGTTTTTTGTTCTGTTTTAGTTTTCCAATAACTATAGAAATAATCACTGTAATACCGAGTTCCGCTCAGTACGGCTTTGTGCTTAATGAGCGCAAACCAAACAACATTTCTAACTCTATAGAATAATCATTTTAATCAGTAAGCAAATGAGTTGCGTCAATCACTTTAATTATAGTTGCATTAAAGTCTTGTCATTTTTTCTGTGCCATTACTCATAATTCTATTTCTATAAAATTGTTATTTCAAAAATTGCTACTAAAATATGAATCAACGCTTTCCTACCAAAAGGCAATTTCTGTTAATTTTTGCATCATAAAAATTTTACACAATAAAAAAACAAAGTTCCAGGTTGCACTTTTCTATTTTAGTTTCCAATTAAGTGCTGGAAGGAAAAAATGTAACACAAATGGATTGACTGAAATCGCTTCTTCTCGAATAAGACTTGTGCAAGATTCTCAGTCCGAGTTGTCAAAATTCGAAACAAGCTATTTGTTTGAAAAATCAGTTATCAAGGATTAAATTGGATTTCGTTTTTCATGTAGAACTTGAGTGCCTGCTATGATGAACTTTTTTATTAAAAGCTCAACACAGCAAAGATTATATTCCTATCTTTGTCTCAAATGATATTGTCGGAGGCATTCCGTTTTTGATAGTCGGTGCTTTTCCCAATTTTATTTTTTTAATTTTTTACTGCTAGCAATAGTTCCAACTTAATCAAAACCCTACGTTCCTGTCAGGATTCGAACCTAGAAATTCCTGATCTATACTCTATAGTCAGAGGAAAATAAGTAAGATGTTGAAGTTAACACTGAAAAAGGTGAGAACTGTAATCGCGGTTGTCAACTTTTGCTGGATCTTAAAACCTTGTATAATTTAAATTAAAAACTTTAGAGTGAATAATCCGTGAAGTCAGCAGAATTGGGCGCCGTAGTGGATTGGAGTTAATGAAAAAATTAACATCGTATGACCCCGGCAAAGTGTGTTGAGAGAAAAACGCTACGTGGACAATTCATGTATCGTGATCACAGTGAGGTTTGATAACAATTAAAATGAAAAATGTATAGATATCAATCATACAACATGGTTTTTTCTCGACATTTCATCTTCAGTTTTTATTACACAGACAATTTTTCAATGAAAATAAAATTTTGTTTTTACATACCCAATAAATGTGTTTAGTTTTGATTTAGCATGCATTTAGTAAAACATACCGAGAATTTTTAGATTTTTGCGTGCGTGAAATCTTTTGGTGAAAACCAAATTGTTTCATCATTAAGTTAGTACGAGCTAAAAATGTTTTACTGTTTGACTTGCGGTGTTATCGGTTGATGTTCGCTCACAAACAAACCTTAAAGTCCTACCTTTCCAGGCAATTGTTTGAGTTCTATCGATTTTATAACTTTTCTTTGCTGCGATGTAGCCTCGATCTGTTTTAAAGTTCTTCATATATAACACCACATACAGGTAGTGCAAACAAAATTAGTTGAGATCGGAACTTTGCCCCGATACAGAATTGAGAACTTTTTATCGGCTTTGCCAAAAAGTAGTGCATATCTGTTGACGCAGGTGTTTTGAGGGCTTTTCTTATCAGTTTAAGTGATATTCAAATCAGGGGATTTGGCTTACAAATTTTATTTTTTTCCGAACAGTTTCTGATTAGCAATTCATTAGATGACGCCTTAGCTATCACATGTCTGGTTATTTTATAGCTGATTCGATCCAAAATCAGCTACAATACGGCAAAAACATTTAGTATTTGCGAAAACGAGTTCAAAAGATTCACACATAATCTGTTGCGTGATTTCCCATCTAAATGTCAAGTTTGATGACATACGTTCAGATAACATGTAATCTGTACACAGGTTGTCTGATTTTAATTACCAGCGTTACGTGATACCTTTATATTTTAGTATCTTTTTCCAATCGTTTCCGTAGTTATCTGATCTTTTAATTGTTCATTGCAGATATCTTTATTAAAGCACGGGTGAAATGAAATGTTTTGAATAAACATTGTCACGTCATGTGATTGTAACAAAGTCTACCGAACTAGTTCAAAACTTTGCTTCATTCCCTGCGGGTACTCATAAAAATTAGGTAGCGAGGTGCGGCCCGCTTACCTGAAATCTTTACCATATTTATAACCAAAATCTGCTATTTTTCCTACCCAGTTTTTATTGCCGGGTGTGGTCGGCGCAGTCGTAAGATCCCTGCTTTCCGACCACACGGTCCGCAGTTCGATCCCAGTTCCGCCTAGATTCAATATTTGTGCGACCTTCTCTTCCGCCTATGCTAACTCAGCTTTTCATCCTTCCGGGGTAGGTAATTGAGTACCAGCGTTTGCTGGGAGCTAACCTGTGATGGATTAGTGTCCCGTTCAGGGGGAGTCAAAAGCTCTCATCTGCTTAACACTACAGAAGCCGGACGGATAAGCGTCGGCTCCATGGGCCAAATGGCTCGTAAAGGATCTAGCTTAAAACAGTACCTTGTTTCAGACCTGCTATATATTAACTATTTCCCTAGTTCAGACCAATGTTAAAGACAATGTTTATCTGCTGTTTTGTTCAGTTTGGCTCCAAAAAACGAATTCAAGACTACAAGTGCAAAAATAGGAACCCTATTTATGACTACAATATCTAAAGTTGATACCCTATTTCTGGCCAAAACCGCGGAACAAACTCAGGTTCAGTAATCGATTTACTCCTTGAATTGGCATTGATGAACCCACTAAAAATGATTTGCCCACCACCTTTGTACCTTCATAGCTCGTTTGTTAAAAACCGCTGGAGCGGAATCGCAGAGGTCACGGGTTCAAATCCTTTTGAAGCATGACAGGTTGATTAAGTTTTCAGGGTTTCGCTTAAATGGTGCACGTAACCGTTGTAAACCTCACGTGTTCGAGTTCCATTGAACCGAGGGTGAATCAACTAACTCTTTCAAATGTGCAAATTTAGTTACAGGAGCTGAATAAGCGAGTAATGTCTGGGATTGTTCTGGTAATCTTTGTAAGCTCGAGTTTTGGTCATTTATTTTGCTGTGCCAGGCATTGGATTTCGCCTGCGCTGCTTGTTTTGACTCGACGGCTTTCAATTCAAAAGCCAATTTTTGTTCAAATTTCACTTTTTCCTATATATTTGAGTTCCTCTAAAAATTCCACTTCTCTGATTTTATTCTTCATCGTTCTCTCGGAGCCCATTAGTTCTACAATTTGGTCGGCGAAAAAATCTAAGTCAAAGACAAAAGGCAAGGTTTTGAACAAGAGTTTTTTTGTCTTCCCTCTCATTGATTTTATATATTTTGCATCCTGAATTTCGAGATTAAAAATATTTGCTTTACTTGCCTTTTGCATTAGATTTGTTACCTACCTATTTAGATTTGAGGGTGGTCTAGATCACGTTTCACGGAAAATAAAACGGTCCTTTCACAATTCACGAAAAATAAAATAGACATTTAACGCTTCACGGAAAAAAAGAAGAACGTTTTTCTTAAAAACAAAAGTTACATACCGTTACATTTTGAAAAATTACGTCAAAAGCAAAGCATTCCTAGTTGTTTTCACTTTCCGTCCACGTCGCTTTCTGCGCGATGCAAAAAGGAAAGCGAATTCCTCGTTCTGCATATCACGAATGACACCATGTTCCTCCACTGCAGAACCACGGCGAATTAAACATTTATTTCTCGTTTCAAGAAAATTATTTTGCAAAATTACGCTTCACGGCTAATAAGTAATATGGAAATCACGATTCACGAGGGAAAAAAAATTAGCTATTTCTCATTTCATGGGAAAAAAAGGGCCGATCACGAGTAGCGAAAAATACCATTTACCACCCATAATAGAACAGCTACATGAATTTTTTAAGCTGTTAGCGGAGCGGTTTAAAGGTTTTGTAACAAATCGACAAGATTTGTTAAGCGGCTCAATATTTGATGTCAGCGGTTGTTCATGACGTAAGTTACAATACTTGAAGATTTTAAATAAGAGGAAAACGTTGTTAATGTGCTGCTTTTTTGGCTGTCATAAAAGGGAAAAAAAACTTCGCAAGACATGAATCGCTCAAAAAATATTAAGATTTCAAAGCACACTGCCTTATTTAAGCTCTGAATAATGTAACCTACGTCATGCCATACCGCTGACAATCTCAATAGCGAGCGCGGTATCAAACCTTTTTTTAGATACTTTTCTTCATTTCTAAATTTGACTTTTCGATGTAATTTGACTTAAGATAAAATTTAAAACAAAAACTTTCACAAAGTTAATCTGCTATGCCAATAGATTCAAACAAAAATAGGTTAGTTTTAATATTCAGTTCTCCTTTTTAAAATAGTTCGTCGACTTCCTATTGCATTGCCCTCAGTTAAACCGACGACGACGCCTCTCGAAACAATGCAATGATTCCCACCCCAAAACTGAGAGGTTTATGTAATATAAAGAAAATTTGACTTTATCACCCCCTTTTTTTTACTTTTTTAGTTTAAGAAAAATGTGGGTCGTTTTTTGCCGTGTAGTCGTTTTTAAATATGAAGAATGTAACCGTCTTAATGAAAAAATTATAGTTGCAGACTAATCTTTTTACAACTGAAAATGCAGCTGCTAAACGCGTTTGATTTTTTCTATTCCGTTTTAGCTGTCACGGAAACAGTTTAACAAATACTTGAGTAATTTGAATAACTTTTTTAAAAAGACAGTTGGGTGCGTCGAGTAACAAAACGAATTGCAAAATCAATATTTGAGTAAATATTCAGTTTCAGTATTTGCATGCAAGCTAATATTTTGAGTGTTAGCCAAAGAAGAGAACTGGTCAAGTTGTTGTCTTTAATTCTCTCTTCTGAAATTAATTTGCAATTTTTGTAGAATTTACTTTTACTAATTTAACACAGTTCACTGTAGTAATCAAAATAGGCAATTTTAGCATAACACACTTATACCGTTTCTTTCGCAATGTAACAAGTAGAAAATCTGAAGCAATGAGCCTTGTAAATACTGTATCTTTCAACCTCCATTGCTACTCATTTTAGTTTGATTTACCGGTCAAATACGAACATTACTCAGTTTTTCTAGTTGTTTTTTTAAATCAAAATCTTGGTTAACACGTTTTAATATCAATAGGGGCAGTAAAAGAGAAGCAGTTTAACAAACTTCACACTTTGAAACAGTTATCGTACAGTTAAAATTACTTCAATTTTAATTTCTGATAAAATATAACACAATTCTGGCAATACCGCCAACATATCAAAGAAAAAGATATACAGTATTCTTAAAGTAGAAATAATTGTGGCAATAAACTATTTCACTAACAATTTTGGTATTCCAGGAACTATTTTAACAAACTTACCGAAATTAATCGGTCTTCAATGCTGGTGGCCAGTTAAGATCTCGCCTCTGCCCTGATTGCTGCTTAAAAAAACAGGTTCAGTTTTATAAAATTTTCAACTTATTCATTTACCATTATGGCAGTTTCTCATGCAGCTGCCACTAAATACTTATATTAAAGATTTAAAGCAATTATTTTTATATATCAGTCGACATTACGTAAGCACACCGAAAAGTGTTTTTTACAAAAAAGCCGCCAACAGGGTACGCCATTAATTGTCAAATGGAAAAAAAAAAGGGAATTGGTAAAGTTTAGTAATGAAAATAAATACTCTCCTAATAATTCCAGAGTATCGCAAAATTGTTTTCAAACGGAAAAACTATGTTTTTTGAAAAAACTTTTGAGAAGCCAAAATATATAAATGCTAACATGAAAGTTTGTTTTGAAAAAGAGTGTATTTGATCAAATGAAAACACTAGCAGAACTAAATCTTGCGGTTATTGTTTAGGCTTCGATTTGAACGGTTTTAAGAACAAACAAATTTTTGAATTTACATTTTAAAATTGCCTTGCGATGTACTGCGAAACAATAAGATTAGATTATTCAATTTAAGTTAAGTTATGTCTTTGATTATCAAACCTTGCCAGCAAACTGTTTTAGTATGAGATTTATTGCGAATTTAACTTTTTGTTCGTTTTAAGGGAAATGTTTTTATTAGCATGCGTGACAAGCGGTGGTATAGTTAAAAGAAAACTCCTTTTGGTGGCCTAGCGTGCCTAGAACTAACGTAACAAAAACAAACTGCAGCTTGCTAAAGTTATAATATTTAAAAATTATTTCACTGCGACTCCGATGCTACAAATTGAAGCTGATATCCATGATTTAGCTTGGCTTCTTTTTTCTTCTCTCTTCTATAAGAGTGGGTCTCGGGGTCAACTTCAGATCATTAAATGGCAGTGGAACACGTATGGTCGGTCATTTGTTTTATTTGCTAATCACTTATGTTGTTTATTTTTGAAAATACTTCAGCTTTGTTTAAATAATTCTAAAACCATCTGTCGTTCATGCAAACGAACTGCTCAATAAAGCCCTGAGCATTGTTATCTTACCTTGCAACAAATTAGACATGTAGAGTTATAAAAATTTTAAAAAGTCATCCCGAATTTTTGCCATTTTAAAATTCTCAGTTTTGTACCTCAGCTGACCAGAGTTGCATGGCAGACTAAATTAAGTTTAGGCTGTTTTCTTACTGAATATTTCTTCAGTTGCTGCGCGAGGTTCTAAAATAGAGTGGCAGTTATTTCTAGATCTGTTTCGTCTGTGTTGTACCTGTATTAGACGAATTAACTAGATAAATAAACCATGGTTTTGATGTTATCAACGAGAACGAAAGATTAGAATGAGAGGGGGTACTGAACAGAGATTAATAAATACTCCCATGATAGTTCTGATAGAAATGAAAAACAAAATTCTCAGATATAGTGATACCACAATTCTAAAACAATTAAATATGTCTAAAATGTCTAGGAACTGGTCTCAGTTACTGAAATAGTGTCACACCAAATCTTATAACTAGATATATACTATTTAAAACCTTTTTCGCTAACCATACAAAAATGAATTAGATTGTACAAGGTTATCTTAACCTGAAAATGAATCGTAAATAAATTTGATTGATCTTGTTTTCCCCACATTTAAAGTTTTTATAGCTTGGATTCTTGACAAACTACAATATTGTTTCTCGGTCCCAGGGCCGCTGGGGGTATGTTATGTTAGGAGTGGATTCACATAGCCCCCATCATTAGCTGCATTATTATTGTTAACAGCTAGCCTATGCCGAACAATCAGCTAACCGCTCGTTTTTGTTCAGATAATAAGATACAGAGTTTCTTGGTAACTTTTAATTTCTTTATTCAGCAGAGCATTTAGTATGGAGTAGAAGTACGTATACAGGTTCTTGTAACGCTTTGATAGCTAAAAAATATTATACAAATTAACAGAAATGTAATTTATACACTTTGTATAGATATCAATATGTTTTCGCGGCTTTAAAATTTTAAGTTTTCTTCTAGTTAGCCGTTGGCGACTTCTTAGTTTCTCTTAGCAAAAGTCTACATAAATTGGTAAAACACGTGACTAATTCAACTCTGCTGAAATGTTTAATCATCGCCATGATGGCATGAATATGCTTAAAGTAGAAAACTCATCAAAGAAACTCAGCTCACTAAGGGGTAACCCCCGAAACAACGTGCTCTGCACCCCACTTGCGTCAATAATCTGAAAATTTCCGATTTAGGAGTTGTATTAGTCACGTGTTTTACCTTTTCGCCGACGAACTTTAATAAATGTTTTAAAAACTATGGCAATCACACAATTAATCAGTAGCAACTTCATAAATGGATGCTGTGTCGGTGTTTCTATAGAAACAGTTTTACAAGTAGTTAAATTTTACACCGTAGTGAATTGAGAAAAAAATTTAAAAACACTGACGTTTCAGTCTGTAGTCCTTCGTCGGTCACATTCACTCCGACGAAGGAATATAGTCCGAAACATCAGTTTTTAAACATTTTTTTCTTATCTCACTACGGTGTAAAATTTAACTACTTGTAAAACAGTAGCAAGTTCAGTTTAGCAAAGCAAAACCTGTTTTCAGTCGCCACAAAAAATGTTGGCTGTTACTAAGCAAGCTAGCTGTTTGTCACTTAAGTCTGTGAATTAATCCAACTAAAACCAGAGCTTTTTATATCAGACTATATTTCTCCTGACGTATATTTATATGGTTATGCATGATTAATTCGCTACCAACCCGATACAACCGCATGGGTAGTTTTAAGAAAAACAATTTTTTTCAACAAATATTTTTCAGTAAATGTGATCACGAGCCCCACCGCGTTGCATCCCAAGATATTAGAGAAAACAATTTTTAGCTATTGCTTCAAAAAATTAACAGCCTGTGCTATATTATTCGATCAAAAAGACCGAAAATGCTTGTGAATTTAACTAAAAATGTTGCTTCTAAAAGTCTAATCGTATCTGGATTAAGAGCTAAGGTTTGTACTTAAATAGAATGAGACACAATAGTTTCGCATCAAGAAAGTTTTAATCATTTTTGAAAAGACTAGGCATTCTACTAGATTGAAATTCCACGCCAGTTGATCTAGAATAAAAAGTTTTAGCAGCTGCGATTGAAATGAAATATATATGGAAGTTATAAGTATGGCAAGAAAAAGAAATCAACAGCCATTGACCAACAAATACTAAAACTAATTCCAACATAATTTCTGTAGACTCTCTTCATGACTGAAGATAGTAAGCAGCGACATAAAAATCATATTGACATTTACATACCCGGGCAACGATATAACGCTTTAAAAAATCGCTGGTGTATATATGTTAATTATTTCACACAGCATTTCAGCTACTCACCTTCGTAACTTGACTGTAAAACAAATCCTGGTGAAATTATCTGAGAATTCCAGTTGCGAGATAAACAACTGTGCAATGTTTCTTCACAATCAATTCGTTCTTTTGACCAACTGTGTACAATGGCTGAAATTGGTAAAGTCGCCGTGTTTACAGAGTCCAACTAAAGTTTTTATAACAAGTAGCGCAACAGGACGCCGAAAACTTAAAACGCAAAGCTAAACAAGAATAATACGCCCGATATTGACTTTTGGCGTTTTGTCCGCACACCATTGATTTTCAAAAGAGAAGGTATAAAAGCAATAAAGAATGGAAGTAAATATTCTCCAAACTAACTATACTTAGGCCGGGGTATTATATTCGCCAAAGAGCAAAAGTTACATATCAAATGAGTAGACATAGACAATTCATATTCTACTTTTGCCATTAATTACTGAAGCATCATTAACATGCATACAATTGTTCAAGTCATTTTTTTTTATCATTTTTACCACACAAGGTGTCCGTTAAGTCTTGTGACATCAGTTCTTCTCAGTGATAAATTTGACGATTATTTTTTTCGCAACTACCAAGAATTTTCATTAGTGGTTGAACGAAAAAGATTTAATTGAAAAAAAATCATAATTTAGTTGTTAAGTGTTTCTACTGGGGAAAAATCATTCTTCTATTTAGTCTTTAGAATAATTTATTCTCATGATACACTCCAAAGGACTGCGTGAAAACCTTTTTCAAAGATATCGCTACTGGCCTCACCAACAAAAACAAACATTTAAATTATATTTCTCTTGGATACGAATTATTTAAGCTAATCTCGGTTTTGATTAAAAAAATTAGTTGTGATTGTGTGGTTTTGAGTTGTTTACGTATGTTGCTTCCTTCCTTGAGTATGAACCGGTTCTCATTTCTAGAAAGCAGCAGTCAAACAGAAATATTTTACCAAGCAATCTTTTTGCGCATTTTCTGAAACTGGAAAAATAGTCCCTGGCTACTATAACTATCAAAAGTCTGTTGAAGGAAACATCGAACAATCACTGAATCGGTATTTTGAATAATCTGTATTGATTATATCTTGCAATTGTTTTTAGTATTTATGTTTTTGATAACTGTTGATGGCTGTTTTCGAAATATTAATTATTTAATAATGAATACCAGCTATGTTTTGCTTTTTTTCATTCTTTTAACTGAAACTATGGTTTTCAGTTGCCCTTCATCAAACGCTACAAAACTGAGTGTCTGCTTCCCGACTCGTCACGGTTTGAAAAAGAAGCTGCTTAGTTGCTAAAATATTGAACTTGTCAGTTACATTCTATAAAAAATGTCTAAGCTGTTTAAAAAAGAAAAAGATCAAGCGAAAATGTGTTTCTTTTTTTAACGAAAGAGCTTGGCACTGAAATGCAATTTTCTTGCTTATTTTTCCGTTCCGAAAAACGTTTTTGTTTTTTGAATGTGAGTAATAAAAATCTGCTGATATTTATCAGTGGATCATTGGTCTATCAGTTAATGTAAATAAGACAGACGAGTAATTAAACTGATAACATGAAAAGCTGCGTCAACGTACAAATTTACGATTGTTTACAATTTCTCTGAGAGTCTAATATAACGGGTGCTAGATATTGGGAAATACAGCTAAACGCTTTATGGCATTAACGATATAAATTGTGTTTTCTTTATATAGAAATGTTAGATTTAATTTCTTTTTTTAATCCTGAAAAACATAAAAACCCGTTTCGTAACAACGGTTTATACGCAAGTTTTGATTAGGTAAACAACCTAACTTGAATTATTTTTTCGAGTTATGGCGCAGAAAGGCAACCCGTTTATTTATTTTTCTTTTATTAGTGTCAAGTACATTTTGCTTTCAAATGGCTTACCTTTCAATATTGAGCTTGAATACTGAATATTTGAGCTTGGTACTTTAGTTATTGTAACGCGGCGGCACAACAGAGCCGGACTTGAAGTTCAGATCTAAGAATGATGCATGGTAAATACATGTGTTCTAGTTAAATCTTTACAATTTTAGTTATATCTAAAAGATATACAAGAATGTTTTCTGTTTGAATATTTTTCAAACGGTATTTCACTGTGTGTACAAAGGATGCTTTGAACAGGCGACACCGCCATGCAGCATTGAAGCAGACTGCAAAACTGATCTACTTGAAACCTTAGCAGTAGTAGTAATAAATAAATAAATAAAGTAGGATTCACTTTAATACTGCTTTGATAGCAGAAAATTATTTAAAAGCCTAATAATAAAGCCGTGGGCGTTTTGTCAGTTATTGCTTGTAATTGTTTCACTTTTTCATACACACTATGACGCTATGTTTGGAAACGTTGAAACTGAACACACAACACCTATTAGAACAACACGGCGTTCTATGTTTGTATTTGTAAATTTAAATCCCCTACCGAGAGAATTGAAATACATGCGAACGAAACAAGCTGTCTCTCAAAAGAAAAACGTAGCAGATGCTGTTTTCTCCAAACCCTTGTAAATCATATCCTAGGCGTGCTCGTTGAAAGGATTTTTGTATTGTATGAAAAGAATTGGCCTCAAGCAAAGAAC
>ERZ1740055.66-NODE-66-length-16695-cov-8.546995_pt1 | contig 16695 bp, 14 predicted proteins | sample MGYA00581747_ERZ1740055 | MGnify/ENA primary metagenome ERZ1740055 (study PRJEB43018, sample SAMN04849739) | marine metagenome | isolation source: floating plastic debris | place: Pacific Ocean | collected 2008-08-28 | study: EMG produced TPA metagenomics assembly...
TTTTGTTTACATCCGAGTGAGTGACAAATTTGCATATTCTGACCCACAGCAATAGTTGTTCCTACGCTTCGCGTATCCACGACTAAAAAGTCTATCAGAACTTTTGAATAAACAACTGCTATCTCAAAAGCTTTTATCAAACAACAAAACATCGAGAAGTACTTAAGTGTAGTTGTAGGTAAGCCATTTTAAAGTTAAATTTGGTTTATTGTATATCTTCTTTTAGGTTAAACAACGAGATGAAGCTCTTGCAGAATCTGGTGAATTGCAGAGATTTGTCATTGACTTGGATAATTTCCAGAGATGGTATGTGGCCTATGTTTGTTTCTAGGCCATAAAAATACAAAGCATTTTCATCCTTTTCTTTTCACAGCTCCTTCGTTATCTATAAATTACATTATAACAAGCTTACACTGAACAGTGATCAATAATCATGTGTTACTGATACCATGATTCTATCAAACACACACTGTGTTTGCATGTGAAAAAAAGTGTGAAATAATAATCAAAAGACTTCGATTAGTACAATGAAAGTGAGTAATTATACAATGAGTAATGTATTTGTTAAATGTTTTTGTCTGAAAAAAGTGGCTAATAAACTGGTATTCACATAAAAATCTGTAAACCTCTATGAAAATTAGAGGGGTGAGAGCAGAAGCATTGACAGAAAATGTGAAAAATATATTTATTGTATATTTTTTTATTTACATAATTAATTAATTTTCTCTCTCGACTTTGCACAAGATTTGAACACAGAAAAAGGTAAAAGTTTCATTCTCAAAAGAAAACAAAAATTAGCAAAATTTGTAGAGTGACATTTGTATTATGAGCAGAACTTGAAAAGTGAGTTTCAACGTACACGTTTTTTATTATTAATAACTAAATAATTGAGGCAAATTTTTTAATTTCCATTGCTGCACTGGTTGCATAAGTCCCCTATTACCAAAGAAATTCCGTTGTTATTTTTTTATTTTAACAGGCTCAACGAAACCCAGGACCAGGTGACACTAGATGATATTCCCAACAGTCTCACTGAAGCTGAGAAAGTATTGAAGGAACACGAAGAACTGAAGGTTTGTGTTTGGAGTGCTGTATAGTCGATCAACTGGTTAATCAAATTGTTTACCCAAATCATTTCTTGTTCGGGACTGACCATCAACTGCATTATTTTCTTCACTGCGAACTTAATATAAGTTAGAAAACAGTGTGTCCAAAGACTCCCAGTCATATAATAGATAAGCATATTTTAAGAAGTTGGATGTTGTTTTTTTAGGAAAAAAAGTGTACATAGCGTAATGAAAAAAGTTTATATTTTTATCTCCAAATAAAATTTTTCCTTGTAAAAATCTTAAATTTGTGGCATACTGGAATGAAAAATGTACACTTATCTCGCGTGGTCTTCATCTGGGAAGGACTAGCATCATTTAGTAGGCCATCAGGTCCAGGAGAAATTTTGGATTAATGTATAGCATTCATACTCATTAACCTGTTTCTTATTCAATAGTTGGGACCCCTTCAAAGAGCTGTGATGTAATTACGTTTATTCTAAGTAAGAAAGATAGAAATGAACTATGTTTAGAAAATTCATGAACCTGTCATGGTTAATCATTCCTTGTTGTAGGATGAAATTGATGCTCGAGAACCAGATTTCCGACAGTTGCAGCTTGATGGACCCAAATGGGTTCAAGATGAGTCAGATCTACAGCAACAGTCACTGAAAGAACAGCTTGAAGCTCTGGAAACTGGCTGGAATGATCTGCAGGTCCTGTGGGACAATAGAAAGAGACAACTCCTACAAGCGCTAAAACACCAGGTCAGTCTTTGAACATCTAAATCAATACCAGTTGTCTCAGATTTATTGCTGAACCTTACTGCTACCACGTTTATTGTTCCCAAAATTGTTATCACTTTTACTCTCATCATTAGTTAGTTTCATTATCTGGTCGTTGGCATATTTGTCATGTCATTGTCGTAGTTAATTATATTTAGATTTGTCATTTTCAATTTTTTTAGTTTTACCTAATCATTGTTTTTCCTGTTATTATTTGTTTCGCTGCATAACTGTTCAAATTGGATAATGGTACATATTAATATTGAATTATAATTCTGCGGTTTGTCGTTCTGTTGTAGTTGTTCATCCGGGACTCAAAAGGTTGTGAAGCACTTCTTGGCCAGCAGGAGCTGTTTCTTTCAAAGGAAGAGATTGGAGTAAGTAGTCTCTGTGGATATCCTCAATTGTCGAATACTGCACAGATGCTGTAGTGATTTTTGCCTGTTCTTCTTTGATTATAACAACGTCATTTTTATTTTTCAAGTGATTTTGAGCCAGAAGAGATAAAATGTGGAGAGCAGTTAAATATTGAGAAAGATTTTTATAAAAATGTGCAAAATCTGGCATATTCAAGATTTTAATTCTCAACGATTTGAGTCGGTTTGATTTGAAATAGATATAAAGTTTTACATTTACTTATATCCTTATTTAATCTCTTAATTTCCTGAAGATGTAGTTTTAAGAGGCTTCATCAGTTGCCTATCTATTCAGGTAATGTGTTTTGTATATTATAGTTTAGCTTAATGCTGGAATACTTAAACTACTAGGCGCTGTTACTGAAACGTTGTTTGATAATGTGGTGTGGTTGTGTTCTCAGGCTACTGTTGAGGCTGTCATGGATCAAATCAAGAGGCACGAAGAGTTTGCGAAAAGAATGGATGCAAACGATGAGAAGATCAACCAGATGATTCAGTTTGCGCAGCGACTTGCTGATGACAATCATTATGCAGCTGAAAAGATTACTGAGAAGGCACAGAGCATTGATGAGAGGTTGGCTCTCCTGTTCATGATATTGTATGACATAGTTGTAAGTTTTTTCGGTGTTTCTAAAAAAGAGTTGGGAAAATGAAAAAAGGAAAAAAATGCACTGACAAATAAAGAAAGGTCAATGAAGATGGTTTGCAGATGTAACGCGAAATGCATTGTGGTCAATGGGCTCCAACGTGGGTTTAATCGTTCAACTTCTTTCTTCATGTTACCTTTTTGTGGATTTTCAAATCCGCCCGCTTTCTTCTTCACACTTCCCATTTTATGTCTTTTTTTCTTTCACGTTGTATTGGTTATTCTACACACCACTTGCTATATGTACACCATTAACTTTTCATATTCTTTCCAGTGAAGGTCTAATATCCAAAACGTCAGTTGTTATTTTTTCTTTTCTAGGCCCAAACCAACTTAATTTCAGGAACACGCATTTTCTTTAAAAAATTTGAAGGGTCAGTCGGTCGGAAAAAAAAGAAAATAAAAACAAGATCCCCAATTTTTTGCTTTGGCTTTGAATATCAATGAAAACTTTCATTATGACAAAATCTGTATCTATAACGATTTTTCAAAGTTCGCATTTAAAAAGTATCATTATGTTCAAATTTACATAACCTTGAAACCAAAAATAGTTTGTGCGCCATTCGTAAAGTACCGTAAATCCTTGTGTATATGCCGGCAGATTAATCAATTTAAAACATATTAAAACAGATAGTGGAACCAGTGTCTGATCAATGTGTATGTTAAACTGCTGATTTACTGATAGTACTAAATGAAATCGCGGAAATCTAAGTATCAATAATTTTGTTAAGTTGTGTTCGTCGTTCAGTGAGTCAAATCGCTTGTCTCAGTGTTATTTGACATATAATTAAATTTAAAAAACACTTCACTGAGTTAATCTACTATACCAATAGATTCAAACAAAAATAGGTTAGTTTTAGCGTTCAGTTTTCCTTTAAAATTACTACTTGTTGTGCTACTTCATATTAGTATATGATTTCTAGCATTACCACATACTAGTTTTAAGTTAAATTTTAATTAAAGCCATTGTTTAACCAAATCAATGGGTAATCAAGTACTTGTTCCCGGTTTAGGAGAGTTGCAAATCGCCAGAAACTTGAAGTTGCTCTCCAGAGGCTAAGAGATGCACTGGTTTTGCAACAGTTTATTCAAGATGCTGAGGAGGTAAGTGCCGATTATAACAAAAATAGTAATGACCAGGAGGTTAGAGACTCAAGTCTTCATGAATGTGATAAAAATAATAATGATTTCTTGTGTTGTAAAGTACCCCTGTGTACCAAGTTCAAACTACTTTACTTTCAGAATTTCTCTTTTGTAATTTGGTTTTACTTTTATTTTAACAGGGTCGTTTTTCTACTGACAGCTAAGATATCCATTTGTATTACAGGGATCCTTGTCTAGATTTGGCATCTAAAGTACTCCTATACCCATCTGCTTGTCATAAATAACCCTGGAAAATTATATGGTTTTGCTGGAACACCCTTAGTCTGTCAAAACGGAATAAACCAATAGTAAAGCAAGCTTTCAGTTATAAATTTAAAGCAATTAGAATATCATTAAGAATATCTGGAAAGAGGGGACACTTTAAAGTTTCTGTAGAGTTTTGCTGTTCACGTTTAGACAGGTAGAAGTTGTTGTTAATGAAGGATTGATATAAGGCCAGTAGTTGCAGGATAAACGTTGAACCTTTGCTTGTTGTTATTGTAGATGTATGACTGGTTGAATGAGAAGTATCAAGTTGCATCAGAAGAGACATACAGAGACCTGAGTAACATTCAGGGTAAACTGATCAAACACCAGGCATTCGAAGCAGAACTTCAAGCCAACAAGGAGAGATTGGACCAGATTACAGAGGTTAGGAGGCTGTCATTAATAATTATTGTTTTAATATTATTTTTATTAGGTGTTGTAGTAGTAGCAGTAAAAATAGCAGTACTAGTAATAGTAATAGTAAAACTAATAGTATCACTAATGGTAGTGGTAGTCGCAGTGGTAGTGGTAGTAGTAGTAGTAGTAATATTCTCATTTGTAATAAGAGTAGTTGTCGTGGTTAGTCGTAGCAGTAATAATAAAGTTCAGCTTTAAACGTAAACTTATTTGTATCTGTTTTGTGTAGTCTGGAAACAATATCGCCGAAGAGAAGCCAGAAAACCGACCTGAAATCGATGAACATCTGGAGAAACTGCGTCAGAAGTGGCTGGAACTTGCAGATGTTTCTAAGCAGAAAGAGTGTAAACTGAATGATGCCAAGCGGCAGGAAGATTTCAACCAAGGTGTGCAGACTATGAACCATTGGGTCACAGAACTGGAGACCACCGTCATCTCGGAGGAGAGAGCCACAGATTTGACAACAGCCACAAGATTATTGCAGAAACACAAGGTAGAACTTTTCAAAACATACATTATTGTACTTGCTGAATTGTAAATCAAATTCGTCGGCAAGCACATAAAACACGTGATTTAATAACATCCAAGTTCAATTGTTTCATCATTGCCGTAAGGCAAGCACAAAGCTGACCTTTTTTGACCTTTTTACGGTGATGATAATGAATTTGAATTTAGATATGATAACGTCACGTGTCATATACATTTCTGTAGTTGTTGTGTCACATTTTCTCTCTTATTGTCAACACTATAATACGGACTTTCTAGATTAGGCTAAAGTTAAAAAGATTTTGGAAAACTTCTCATTTGTTTTGTTTTAAAGGCTTTAAAAGTTGTCATGGTACAGTGATCCATTTGTTATTTGTTAGAAAGTTGAATTCAATCGTGATTTTGAAACAAAAAACATAATTAGATAATACCAAAGAAACGATATGTATAGATCATTCAAAACCAAAGGTCTTTTTAAAGTCAAATTTATAAAATTTTAAAACGTTCTATTCTGTAATTATTTACTACTGGTTTCAATGCTTCTTTCAGTTGAAACAAAAAGAGATAGACGCGAAGAAAGCTAGACTGAATGAAATCTCCAGTGAAGCTGCTGACCTCGTTGATGCAGGACACTTTGATCCAAACGCTGTGCAGGAAACAAAAGTCGTTCTGGAGGAAAGGTGTGTGCGCGTGTGCACAGGAATATATTTCGCATTATTAACCGTAAAGGGATACGGAGAAAACTAATGCCAGTTATAGGCAATGTGCAAGTTAATAGTATTAAAGTGTAAGAATCCCTTGCCACCCATTCTCCAAAATGTACGCTTCCTAGAGGATAAACTGAAAACGTTTTGCCCGTTACTTTGTTTTTGTTGTGCTATGGACAATGTATTTGTGTTGTTTCAGGGATGAACTTATAAAATAGCAAGACGAACAAGTGATGAACACTGCTATTGTTTGCTACTGTATGTTTCCCACTATTTATTTTTGTTTGTTTTTTTACCCCGTAGCTTCCAAGCTATGGAGGCACCGATGGCAGAAAGAGGACAGGAACTAGAGCTTGCTGTTAATTTTTACCAGTTTAACAGAGATGTGGATGACGAGCAGGTGACTCTTCTATTTTTCGATCTCTCTTTCTCATATCCATATTGGTTGCTTCAAATCAACTAATAAAAGAAAATATCTGTTTGCGTTTTTAACTTCTATTAAGTCTCGTTTGATAACTTGATCGTGCTTTTTGATAAGATATCTATCTATTATCTATATCCAATTGTCAACAAATACATTTTGAATAAAGGAATTGAAAAATTACATACTTCTACGCAGGATTTGTGTTAAACAAAGTATTAGAATAAGAGTATAAGAATCGGGAAAGTCTTAGGTACTTTACTGCTATATTTCATTTTATTTGAGTTTTTGTGGATAAACTAGAAATAGACGACCAATGTTCCATCAATTTTGGGCCAATCAACACTGACACTTTTTTGCTCTGCAGTCTTGGGTGAAAGAGAAGGAGCCTCTTCTTCGCTCAACCAACTATGGCGATAACTTGTTTGAGGTGCAGAAGTTGATCAAAAAACACCAGGTATTTCTTTACATAGCTATCCTCGGCTTACACGTGACGTCATGGCGGCCATGTTGGTGTACTCTTTACAAAAGAACTTTGTTAATTTCTTTTGTTTCAGACACTAGCATGGCCGCTATGTCTATTGTCTTTTGTGTCTCTTGTGATTGTGTGAAAACCAAGAATAGATACCATTCGGTCAAGATCTGCCAAATTTACCTCGGTCCCATGCCTCTCCCATGAGGTCAATAAAATGAATACTAGCGTCTGCTGGGAGCTAACTTATATTGAAATTTAGTCCGCTAAAGAGTCTGATCTGCTTAAAGTTGCAGTAACTGGAAAGAAGCACTGGCTCGGATATCTTCATATGGTTGTATAGAAATGTGTGTCGATGTTGTAGTAATGTTCCCTTTATTCATTTCCCTTGTTTCTCAAACCTCAATTAAAAACCCTTCCTAAATAACTGTTATGTTACACAACTTTAAGTCAGTGTTAGGAATAGGGAATATTTAAACAGTGTCCTCCATGTTTTATTTAGCTGCGCCCACACATTCTCGTTTATCGCTTTGTTTGTTCCTTGGTATCTTTTTATTTGAATGTTTTTCTTGTACCATATAGTGTGTTTCTATGCAACAATTACCAGCAACCAAAAGCCGAAACATTTTCCGTAGTTTTACATTCATAATTCATTGTGAAAATTCAAGACTCGTAGTTACTCAGGCCCAGAAGTTCGGTTTTGTCATTGTCGTATTACATACTCTCCCTAGGGCTAATGAGTTTTCCATATTTATCGGTTTTACTGGCCTTTCATAATAGACTCTGTGTGCAGAGATTGACATCCACAAAGCGCACAAGGATACCATACGACAGGCGGGAGATGATATGGTTGCTGCTGACCATCCTCAGTCTGAAGAAATCACATGTCGCACACTGGAATTAGAAGAAAGTTGGGATGGACTGAACAAGTTGTCAGATGACTACAGGAAACAGCTTGACTTATCGTTACAAGCAAAACAGGTTTGCTAATTTCATCATTCATCAATATATGTATAAATACTCTCTGTATCTGTCTATCTGTTTATTGTATACCTGTCAATGTATTTATATGTCGATCGATCGATCGATCTTTGTATGTATATATGTATGCATCTGTGTTTGTATCTGTCTGTCTGTCTCATCTATTTATATATGAGTCTCGTCTCTGTCTGTCTGTCTGTCTCATCTATCTATTGATATATATATCTATCTCTCTATCTATGTATCTATTTGTCTGTCTGTCTCATCTATCTCTATATGTCTTTACCCACGCTTTAATTCTATAACCAAATTAGAAGGTGAGTGATACTATGAAATGCTTACATACAATGTCTCTTTGTAATCAGTACTATTACGATGCCTCCGAGGCTGAAGCATGGATGAGTGAGCAGGAGTTAAACATGATTGGAGACGAAAGGGGAAAGGATGAAGCCAGTGCGTTAGAGATGTTGAAGAAACATGAACAACGCGAAGCAGCTATTAATGATTATGCTGACACAGTGAAAGAACTCCAAGAAACGGCTGATAACTTAGTTGAGAGTGGCCACCCTGAGAGGTAATTTTAATTTCAATTTTGTCAGTTTAGCCCCGGGAATGAAGAACTTTGCTCCTAAGGCTTCTCCCATTTTGCAAGCTCTTAGAGAAGATGATGAACCGTTAATCCAGGATACTTGCTAAATTATGTTTTAAAAAAATTAATGAAGTGTGTCGGTGAGTAAATGAAGCACACGGTTTAATCAACTAGATTGAAAAGGTTGATCATCACTGTAGGGAAAGCAAAAAGCTGACCTTTTGAGCATTAGCCCTTCTTTGAAGCAATTCAGTCTGTTAGGATCTTTAATCTATTTTAATGAGTGTGATGGTGCTTGGGGTTCTTTTCACTTGTAGAATCGAGCAAGAATGTTCTCCACCGTTTACAGGAAACCAATAGTGGTAACAAGTTCACTTTATTTCCAGTTTTCATGGAAAAAAAAGCTTGTTTACACAAACACTTGTAAACATAAAAGCTGGAAATCGCCTTACTGCATTTTTTAAATTGCTCGTAAGACAGCAGAACATTGACTTTCTTCTTTAACTGTTTATTGTTTAATTGGAAGAAAGTTATACAAAACAATTTAGTTAAACAAAAACCCATCAATCCAATCGGTAATTGCGAAGTAGGTTGTTGCTAGTTAAATAAAAAATAGCGAGCAAAGCATTTTGTAAAATTTGCACTTAAACAAATATTTTGGTTGTTACGATTTTCAGTTGTCGACAGTAACACGAGGCAGAAACTCATTTTCAGTTTAATTTGTTTTTTTTTTAATTTCTAGCGAGGACGTGAAGGTTCGTCAGGCCCAGGTGGACAAGTTGTATGCTGGCCTCAAGGACCTTGCTGAGGAAAGGAAAGGCAAGTTGGACGAGACCCTCAAGTTATACCAACTCAACAGAGAAATTGATGACCTGGAGCTTTGGATTGCTGATAAGGAGGTCGTAGCTGGCTCACAAGATATTGGGCAGGACTTGGCGCAAGTCGAGGTATGTTGTTAAGTATAAAGTAAATATTTCTCAGTATTTGACATGTTTGAGAACACACTGTGTCAACACAGCCAGTTTGGAGAAGTGTAAAAAGTGTAAGTCTGTTTTAAGCACGTCCATTCTAAAGAATCTACGAAGAGTTTTGTATTTCAAGTGCGACAGACTTCAAATGGGGTTGTTATATTATGCCGATTGTGAAAATCTGATGTGCATCTTGGTGACGTAAGACGCTCATCTGAAGACTTTGTGATACTGTTTTCATGTTAGGTGCTGATTGAGAAGTTCAAGGATTTTGCTCGCGACACACAGACTGTTGGAAACGAGAGAGTGGCCACCACAAATGGTGTTTGTGATCAGTTAATAGGAACAGGTCACTCGGATGCTGCCACTATTGCTGAATGGAAAGACAACATCAATGAGTTGTGGGCTGATCTTCTGGAACTCATCGAGACCAGAACTAAGGTAAAAAGATAGCATGTGCTACATGATGTTCTCAGCTGTTGCTGTAGAATGACTGGCATTTCATCAAGAAATTCTGTCGTTTACGTGCCTGTCTTATCACTCCTGGATATGATTTTATATGGCTGAATTATCTTCATGACAAGTTTTTAGTCATTTTGCGAGAATCTTTCTTTTTGTTTTTGTTTTCAAACAGTTTCGGTTTATGCTTAACATCAGCAACAAAAGAATGGCTTGAATCCCAAATCCCAAATCCTTAAACTCCGTCTTTATTCCATCTGTTTTATAAATCCTATCGTGTAGACAATCTTTTTAAACATTAATGGTTACATAGATTACCATTAATAAAACAATTCAGTTTGTTATTGACATCATCATCATCATCATCATCATCATCATCATCATCATTTCATCATCAACATCATCAACATCATTTTCATCATCAACATGACCACCATCGTCGTCATCATGAGCGTTTTAAGAAGCTCTTCACTACCGATTTTTAGTTGTTATAAGATCTCCCGATGCTTCCTAAATAAACAAAACACATCTTGTTTTTACAACAGATGCTTGATGCTGCCAAAGAACTTCATCAGTTCTTCCACGATGCCAGGGAGGTGTTAGCTATGATTCAGGAGAAGGAGAATCTCTTGACAGATGATCTTGGACGCGACTTAAACAGTGTTCACCAATTACAACGCTCCAACCAAGTTTTCGCCTCAGATCTGGTACCCCTTGGACATCAGGTAAAACATCCTAGCTTGGAAATCGATTTATGCGTTATAAGTAAAACATGAATAAAATAATAAAAAATTACTATATTTAACGTCTGTTGCAAGGGAAGTGGCTGTCCGTTCTTCTTAGTGATAGGCTAATGTTTAATCGCTCCACGGCTCAGATCTTGGCGTGAAAGCCGATCTTGCAGAGGGAAGAAAACCAGGGTACACAGGGGAAAACACTTGGAGTCGGATAAAGATCAACAAATCTTAGTCCACCTATGGAGCGTAGGACTCAGTCCCAGTTCATAGAGGTGGGAGGCGAGGTTGATGACCACTTTGCCACCCTGACTCACAAAAACATTTTGCAGGCTGTGCTGTATAATTGAAGGTAACTGAAATTTGCGCAGAAAAAAAAACACTTGGGACGGCTTAATCGTCACATTCACAATGGGCATCAAACCAGTTTTTTCAGGCCTAGATTTTGAGAGTGATGTATTTATCGACACACAGTTAAATGAAAAGGGTCAAAATGTCTCCAAAATCCAAAACAACCCAATGTATTCAATATCAGTTTGGTCCCAACAAGGGCCATTTTGATATGGCAAGTACCCAAATAGTTGTATGAGTGCTACCCTGTATGTCTTCCAGTCAGACGTATCTCAATTACGATTTAACTTTTAGGTAAGTGCTGTGCAAGAGGAGGCCGCTCGCCTTCTTGGTTCATATGCTGGAGACAAAGCCAAGGAGATTCAGGCCAAAGAAGATGAGGTAGTAGAGGCATGGAAGAACCTCAACTTCCACGTACGGGCCCGAGGGGAGAAACTGAACGATGCTGAGGATTTGTACAGGTTCTTGTTGGCTGTTCATGATCAGATGCTGTGGATGAATGACATGCGCAAACAAATCCTTACGTATGAGAAGGCCAAGTAAGTTTCCTCGTCAAAATAATTGAAAAACGTACAACAACTAACCCACCTAAAACGTCTAACCTGTCGGTTGGTTTACAACGGTGTATGATTGGCAAGACGCTCGCAAAATTTCAATATTGTAATTGCTCTTATATTCCACGTACCAATTATGCTAGTTAGCTCTAAGGTTAGAAGGCGGATCGCCTGCACAATTCCATCCGGGTTTGGTTATACACGTCATGAGATTCATTGGAGGAGTTCCCTCTTGATCCAAGCCTCTTGTCTGGTATTGAATCTTTGTACGTGTTGCAGTAATCAGTGTTTTGGCGGGAACAGGAAAATAACACATCGCCCAACTCCCAGCCTTGAGGGCCAGTAGTTTTAGGTTTTGTTTTCTCTTCAAAGTACATGTTTTTCAGTTGTTTAGAGGGTGTCGAACTTGCGCCTCTGGCCTCTGTCATTCTGCTGCCGAAGCATTTCAGTGTGGAAACTCGTAATTTCAAAGTGCATTCTTCGAACGTTTCCTGAACAGTTTATAATTCACGCACAAATCTGAAGTTATTGGGAAAACTATAAAGGCTTTTGATTCGAATGGTTCTTGGTCAGATTGTTTTATGTTGAAAGGCTAAAATGTATGCCATTGCTCTTTTAACTGATTGTGGTTCGGACTGTTGCACTAATACACTGATTTCTTTTTTATGTAAGGCTAGCTTTTTCTTTGCTCAATAGTTTGGGCCCTTTGGAAGCAAATACAACTTCTACCAAAAACTAAAACTAATTGGCTTCATTTTTTTGCCAAACTTTGTCCTGACTATTAATAATAACTGACAGTAATTATTCCTTTTAAACAGGAAATTGATCTTTGATTTTGCTAGTTTTTTGGGTTTGGATGAGTGGCATTTAAAAATGATAACCCTGATTTTGTGGCTCATCATGTCGACCTTACCAGTTCCTTCAAATTCAAGTGATTGATAGATTGAGTGAATGAATGATATTTTATGCTAGGGACACGCCTGGAGTAGAGGAGCTGATGGACCAGCACCAGTCCCGTAAGACTGAAATCGATGCACGCCAAGAAAGTTTCCAAAGTGTAATTGCCATGGGTGAAGAGCTCCTAAAGAGAAACCACTATGCTTCTAACGAAGTGAGTTTTCATCATAATTCACTCTCCGTTTTGTCTGCTACGTTTTCTCAGTCCACTCTTTTTCCTTGTTCCTTAGCTAACCAGTTAAAACGTTTGTAAAATTTACTGAAACCTGTTTTAATCTTTCTCTTTTTACGTCTCGCTTTTTTGAAGTTCATAATAACTCATTTGAAATGGTTCCCTTTCCCCCTCAGACACATTCAGAGGGATTTTGCTACCTTTGCAGTCTTACAAAACACCAGTTCGTTATGTACAGATTAGATTTCTAACGAGTTAAACGTTTTTATAGATCCGAGACAAGCTGGACATGTTGAACCGTCACAGGAATGATTTACTCCTTGAATGGGACAAGCGATGGGAACACCTTCAGCTCAGTAAGATGCCATTCTCTTCTTTCCCTTAGTTAATCAGTGATGTAAGATGTTAAAATTGATTCTAAACAGAAAATAACTTTAGAACAAAACAATCGGAAGACTTTATAAGCCAGACCTGTCACCAAAGACAACTTGTTTGCTCCACTTTGAAATCGAAGCTAACGTTAGATATCTGTAGAATAAAACTTTATAATCTTGTTTTGACAAATCTCAAACTTTGCTTTTAAAATTGCATCCTATTCACAAAATAATAGTGAGAAAATTGAGACCCCGACACTGATAATAGTAATATTGGTTTTCCTTATTGTTTGACTGTAGTATTAAAACTATCCAGTATTAGTTATTTAAGGAATTTTTCTTCATGAAAAGAGATTAATAACAAGAGGGAAATAAATAAAATTGTTAAGAATCAAAGGTGTCAAAAGCTAACATAAATGATGAGTTTTAGTTTTCAGCGCTTATTGAAAAATAATTTGGATAGTACGTGCATTTTAATTGGTTTACAAGTGTGTTTTTCATTGCATATAGCGCTAGGAAGGGCAAAAATGACGTGAACAATATGTCTGGCAGTCTCCAAGTTGTGAGAATTTACAGTTTGATGAAAGAAAGAAATTAAACTAAACTTTCGCGCTTCGTATATAGTCTTTCTCTTTGTTAGGACGGAAAATAATAATTTTATAAAAGAAATAAAACATGTTCTCCGTGCCTTCATACTCCGGTGAAAACCTCGTTAAAGTTGAGAATCCTCGAGCAGGTGAAAATCCTCGACTGCATTGATCTGCTCTCGAATTCATCCAAACTTTCGCCTCCGTTTTCACCAGGCTATGAAGGCACGGGAAAAATGATTTATTTCTTAATTGGAATGGATTAATTTTTTTATAATTGTTTTCCTTTATTCTATTTTTGTAGTTCTGGAGGTGATGCAGTTTGCTCGCGATGCCCACAATGCGGAAGGGTGGATCATCCATCAAGAACCCTACCTTAGAACCGAACCCGACGGGGTGGGTATCAGTGGCTTTTTTTTTGTGCTTTTCCCAGCTTCGTAGGGATGAAGAGGGTTTAGTCCACCATCTTATTTAATATTAGGGCATGGCAATACACGTTTTTGTCATTTTGCAAACTAAACAACAGAAAATTGATTTTAATGCACACTTCCTTCCTAATTAAATTAGTTGTGCAAACGTTGTCAAAGTGCTAACCCAAAGTTCTGCTATATGACGATTAGATACATACAAACGTTTGCTCTAAGACTACTTACGTCGATGATAAATTGTTTTATCTTTGGGTTGTCTAATAACGCCATATACTGATTTGTATTGGTAAAATGATCTCATCCACGGTTATCTCAACGGATATGTTAACGTTTCAGGAAAATCTCGATGAAGTGGAGAAACTCCTTGATAAACACCAAAACTTCGAGAAGCTGGTTGCAGCGCAAGAAGAGCGGTTTGCCGCCCTGGAGAAATTAACAACCGTACGTTCTTTATTCATTTCAATTACTTTACTTATGTGAAGTGTTTTTGGAAGCTTGTCGCTTATTAAAAACTCTAGCTGCAAATCTAACAAAAAATTCCACCCTGTATGTTTCACTTTGTGCAACTCTTCTAGTTTGAAAATATTTTCAAATGCACTTGCAAACATTTTTGTAAATCGATCATCGCCGTGTCTATCGTTATTTTAAGCATCGTAGGTATCAGTGTCAATATATCTTATAGCTGGTTTGGTGAAAGTGCAGCACCAGTATCACAGGATTGGGTCTCGTTTAACCTAGACGTTATTGCTTTCAATAACAGTTCTCATCAGTGTTTATCATCAATATATTTGAACGTTAGACATTAGTATCACGCTTTTCTCTCTAGCAACTTCCATCTAACTTTTATTAGAAGATATTTTAAACTTTCCTTTTCTGAAAGTAGATCAAAACTAACCCTAAAATAGCTGTAGAAGCTTACGTCTTGGTGGTTTTGTTAACTCGAGCAATCAATTTTTTTCATCCTTAGTTTGAGCTACGAGAGGCTCGTCGTAGGCAGGTAGAACAAGCGCAGCGGGAGCAAGAAGAGCGAGACAGAGTGGAAAGGGAAGAAGCAGAGAGACAAGCTGAGCTGGAAAGACAAAAACGGGAAGCTGAGGAGGAGGAGAAGATGAGAAGAGAGGAGGAGGAGACCAGGAAAAGGGAAGAAGAAGAGAGACTCGCAGAGGAGCAACGAGACGCGGAAGAAGCCCGCGGAGCTGGAAGAGAAATTGAGGTCCGTATCCAATTTTTTCGATTATGATTCTTTTTAACAATTAGAATACTAACTCGCAATTTCTATCGCTTGATTGAATGACGAGAGCAAGGCCCGAGTTATTCTATCGTTGGCGATAGAAATTGAGAGCGAGTATTCTAATTATTTTAGTTGAAATCTCTGGAGAAGAAACAAAAGAACAACGATACTTTTTGATAAATAGTTATTTATTCAAGCAACCAATGCTGATGATACACCAGATTGATACTTCAGATTAATCTTTTTCTAACCTTTGAAAGTTTTTAAAACAAAATACTCTTGCTATTTTAGTTTTCTCCGCGATTGCTTTTTGAGTAAGAGCGTTTAATTTCTCGTTCGAAACGTGTGAAAAACGGAAAAGGGACGCCATATTATATTTTTTGTTTACATCCCACAGACACTATCACCTGATAGACACCAAGTACGGTAGCCAATCAGATGGTAGTATTTGCCATGGATAGTGATTATATTTCTACTAAACAGATGAATATTCGTTTACCGTTTTCCCGAACCTTAACCCATTTCCAAAGTTATAAGATAGGGTGAAATAAAGTCCTAATTAAATCTTGTTGTCATTAATCCTGCCTAACACTATCACTCTTTTGACTATTAAAGTATTGATAATTTTTAATTGAGTTTCTGTTTTCAATTCTAGGATGGCAAAAAATCAAGTGCCAAAGGTGAGTTCTTTTTGTGTTACCGGTTTTAAAAATGATCTGTTTTGTCTTTGGTTTTAGAACAATCCTTAAAAAAATAAAAGTCTTTTCCGAACATTCGTTACAAATATTTTCACCACATGTAAAACGTCCGACTTATTATTTACCATCCAGCTAAATTAACTACTTTACAGTCTAATTAACTACTTATAAATCCAATCTAATTACCTAGTCTTCCAACCTACAAGCCTTGCTAATTACCTTTTATTGAAATGGGAATTTTTTTTCTTAGTTAGTTTTTTGCGTATTTTGTGTTCAGATGAGGAAGAAGACGTAGAACCCGAGGGAAGGATGGAAGGTTATCTGTGGCGTAAACCAACAATGGATGCACCTAACAAGAAAGCCCCCATCAGGTAAGATATCCCTTACATTCGTCCCTTTCGTTTTGGGCTTCTTTTGACAAGAGATTTGGTGTTTGTGATCATGAAGTAAGATAATCCGATTCCATTGTTCTATTGTTTCACTATTCTCTTCACGAACGTCTTTGTAAGACAATGTTACTGTGCACCCAGCGCTCAAACACGATGTCCCAGTATATTATTGGGCTGAACTCATTTTCGTTTCTTCCCTGTAGGCACTGGAAACAGTTCTATGTTGTTCTTAAAGATGTGGAGTTGAACTTCTACAAAGATCAAAAAGACGCGCGTGCGGTAAGATTTTATACTTTTGTTTCTCGTTTTAAATGTCATGGTGCTCACTACTTCTGGAATTTCTGCAAAACTCCGGAAAATTTGAAATTTGAAATTGTCTTCTAGGGTCCTGGAAATTTGAAATTTTATTTCACGGTT
>ERZ1740055.67-NODE-67-length-16534-cov-9.617028_pt1 | contig 16534 bp, 9 predicted proteins | sample MGYA00581747_ERZ1740055 | MGnify/ENA primary metagenome ERZ1740055 (study PRJEB43018, sample SAMN04849739) | marine metagenome | isolation source: floating plastic debris | place: Pacific Ocean | collected 2008-08-28 | study: EMG produced TPA metagenomics assembly of...
TTTCTGTATTACCCTCCTTGGTAATTATATTTTTCTGTATTACCCTCCTTGGTAATTATATTTTTCTGTATTACCCTCCTTGGTAAAAAAGGCAATAATGCTCAAAAATGCCACAATTATAAAACAATAAAGTTACCAACCATCTTAATTACTACATGCGTATATATGTACATACATATATACTTACCCATTTAATTATGTACTACATGCTAACAGTCTTGCATGTCCAAGTGTGGCTACCCTGCATAAGTTTTATACAAGTTTTTGACAGGTTTCTGACAAGTTTGATGGCTGTTGATTTCCGAAGAGCCAATCACATCGCCTGAAAATAGGCAAGGGTCAGGAAAGCAGAAGAAAGTTTTTATCATGATGTGCAAACTTGTCAAAAACCTATCAAAAACTTGTATTGAAACTTATGCAGGGTGGCCACGGTTGGGCGCGCCAGACTGTAATTTATTACTAAGATTCCTTATTTATATAATACTATGTAGATTCATCTATCCAGGAATTTGATAATGAAATAGTCCTGAACTTAAATATGCTGGATAAATTTCAGAGAAAGTTTTCATAAGCTTTCAAACTCTGCTGAGTCAAAAGAAACTGTGGCACTCAATAAACATCATGACCACAGAGATTTTGGAGGTCGAACCTAGGTGGTATGAGAGGGGAGTGAAGGAGGCCATCCATATCAGAATATTGAACCCTTCGCTCAACAAGGATGGAGGCCGCCACAACCTATCTCCAATCTGGACAAACCTCCTCAGGAGCAGAAGGAGGGGGGGCCCTCGTCGAAGTTCGAATTTCCCGCCCCAGACTTCCGGAGTTGACGTCACGACCAGTCATGTGACCAAGGACTCAGCAGAGTTTGAAAGCTTATAAAAACTTTCTCTGAAATTTATCCAGCGTATTTAAGTTCAGGACTATTTCATTCCTTATTTACATTTGTACTTAATTTCATACTTGCTTTCTTACTTATGTATGTGCCTACTTACTAAACAAATATAATCACTTATAAGTACTTAATTATTAACTGATTTTCTCATTAAGTTTTCTCTTACCTGCTTACTTTTGTACTTACTTGCATTTTTAGTTAATTACTAACTTACTTAAATATGTACCAAATTTTCTTGTGTATAAGTTAATCCCTGTTTTTTTCTAGCCAAAAGCAACGCTATTTTTGAAAGCTTATGTATGATTAGACCCCTGTCTTTGATGATGTAAAACAATAAAAATTGAAGAACTCATGAAATGATAAAATAAAAGAAGTGATTAATATTTAAGAAATAAAACATTTTCTTAGTGCCCTTTACCCTGGTGAAAACCGAGATGAATAGGTTTTCACCAAGCTATGAAGGAACGAAGAACATGTTATATTTCTTTAACAAAATTATTATTTTCTACCTTAACGAAGAGGAAGACGATATACAAAGAGCATATATTGTATAGTTTATTTTTTTCATAAAACTGTAAATACACACGGAGCAGCTATATAGAATACAGGGCCGCATAGGTCCACTATTGTTCTTGATATCTGATATGAATTGTGCAGAATAATACAAAACCTTAAAAAGTCTCACCAATTTTCTGTTCATATAATCCTAACCTTAACCCAATAGAACCCAATACGTCCCAGTGCAGAAATAGTTATCGCCTTATATACTTACTTCAAAGTAGCGAAATGCTTTATTGAGCTGAGCTTTCAAAAGCTGTATCACTTCTGAATCGAGCTGGCCGGCGTCAAGCTGGAGAATTTATCAGTAAAAAAGTAACAAACCACGAAACAGAGAACACATTCCGTTGCAGCAAAGTATGGAAAAACCTACCTGATTGACTCTTAAAACCCGTTGTTCAAATGTAGATTTAGTGTTAATATTAAGATTTTCTTCCGCCATCTTGAATGTTGTTTGATTACTCATCACCATGCCCTCTCTGTCACGTCTGAAACTAAGTTCTGGTTGGATCACAGGCAGCCCAAGGTTAGAATTAGTTCAATTGTAGTGATTTGTATGGAGTGTGAACTAAATAACGAGCAAAAACCGTTGGTAGCCAGGACGTGGCGCGAACGGCTATCAAGCAAGAAATATAGTTCGCTCTCGTTGGACGAGAAAACGAGCTTTCCTATTCTTCTACCTTAGATTTTGTTGCGATCCGGCAGTTAGGAGAGAGTTTATCGAGCTTTCTGTGTGATGTATCATCATCTCAACCCGCCAGTCTTTCTCTCTTTCTTACTGGAGAACCACCAATTTTCCAATCACCCCTTAATGACTTCTTATGTTATGGTCCTTAAACGTACCAGCCAGCCAAAGTAGACAATAATTGTGGTAAACAAGCTTTATTTTTGACTTTTGCTCAAAATAGAAGTATAATAATCTCGAAAGCTTTATTTATCTCATACTCCATACAAATCACTATAATTGTAAAGGCGATTCAATCGATGAACTAATATTCAACTTGGGTTGCATTTTGCCTGTCGTTGGATCGAGGTTGGAGGTTGGTTTTTCACTCTACGAAAGACTGAGGGAAAATATTTTCCAGGTCAGGCCAAGCAAACGAGGTTATTAAGATATTTATTACATGGTTTCAGTTTTAGGTCAGTAAAAGAGAACGCTGAGCGCTCGCGTTAGCGAGAAATTGGTCCAATAACTTCCCGGTCTTGTATGAAAAGTTATAGGACCGATTTTAGGCCAATCAGCGTGCTGAATTTAGTCATTGGCCCTAGAAATTTGACTTGCCATGTAATAAAGATTAATATCGTTTTCAAATTTCTTATTTAGCATCAATAAAAATACAATCACCAAGAATGAAAAATAAAAAAACATTTTGTTAAATTAGTCAGTTACTACGCAATTTTTTTTGTTTTGAAATAAAAGCCTTTTTAAGAGCCTGCTTGGTATAAACTTCCAGTAAGCATTATTTTTCAAAAGAAGCTATTTACGCTAGTCTGAACTGAAAATGTAGGATCTCCTAATAAGCGGGTTTAAAAGACAGTGAAAATATAATAAAAGTTCAAATACTGACTTATTACCTTCGTACATATACATTACCGCTAAGCCAGATTATGACGTAATTTCCGGAGTTTTTTTTTCTGAATTAAGTTGTAGTACATAGTGTACGGCATATTAATATATTGAAAACAAAGCCTCCAGGGCTGTACATAAAGAAAAGGATTAAGTTTAACAATGACTGAATCTTGCATTGTATCAGATTGTAACAATCAAAGGGATGAGGAAAACGGAATTGGTTTATATTCTGTACCTTTCAGCAACGACGAACGACCAGAGGCCAAAAAAAGGCGCAAGAAATGGATCGATTTTATAGAGCTTCATCGGGATACGAATCGGAAATGGCCTCTAAGCTCTTTTGCAGTTGTTTGCTCGGATCATTTCGTACCAGAAGATTTTTCACGTTTATACTGTTACTGGGATGGATACTGTAGGCGAAACCAGCCAAGGTTGAGAAAGGATAGGCTTGGAATCGATGTTTTTCCAACTATAGCTAAGCCCATAAAGAAACAAATATTAAAGGAAAGAAAAGAGGTAAGAGAATGTTAGCTGTTTTTCAAATATGGGAATTTTTCTGCCCGTCTTGTGCATGACTATATGCCCTGAATATTTTGATAAACTCTTTCAGTTTTTTATAAGAATATTATTTTTTCGGGCATGGCTAGATATTTCTACTTTCTGCCAATTTTATGCTAAAAATGGTCTTGCCTTGTAATATTCTTAGTTATAGCTTACTTATAGCATTCCGTTTAAGGCTTAGTTAATGCATGTCTTAATTACATTCTACACATTTTGTACAGTACTACACAAATTCAATACATTATATTCATCAGTACGGTTCATCATTGAACATTTAGCTATCGCTAGCAAAAAGTGTTTCGTTTGTTGGCTAGTTTTGCCGTTTAGAAAAAGGAATAATTATATACAGTTACGGTAAAAACAATATCATTGTATTTTTGGATTTACAGATTTTCAACGAACGAAATTATATTTTCGGGTTTATTCTTTTAAAAAATACTTTTAAATTTTTGCAAAGTTTAGCCTCGATATCCTTATAAAATATAGTCTTATATGTAAAAGAAAGAGCGTAGACCATGTGAAAATTTGTAATACGGCATAAATTACCTAGAGACAACTGCTTCTATAGAAACCTAGAAAATTCCAGGGTTAATATATTAATTAATTGTTTTTTGAAAACAGTCACCACTTGAGCATATTTTTGAGGACTTTCGCAGCAAACAAATTGGCAAAGCTATCCACGCATCAGGGATCTGAATAGATGGCAAAAAATAAGCTAGTGTTTTTGTGTACTAATTGTTATGATATTCTAATTTTGTTTACAAAGTAATTATCATTGTACAACAGAGTAAAGCTGCGATCAACTGTTTTATTAAAATTTTACAAATTATGAAGATTTTGAGAATGCAGCTTAATCTTATGCTCTTATTGAAAACAACGCCAAGTAGGACAAACGGCAGAAAGAAACATTGAAAAAGCAAAAATGTCTTTTTTACATCGAAACGTTGCTCGATTTAATCAGGACTGTGTCAAAATATTCGTTTTATTCAATATCGTTTGTAAACACGAGTGTTTTGTATGTAAACTTAGTTCTCTTAAAAGGATTAGGATTACTTTTAGTCTTAATGCAAAAGAAAAGATAACTAAAGCTTATATACGTTATTGTGTACAATACATATTGCCAAAAAGTTTTCGTCTTTTAACTTAGTTTGCATCCGTTTTGTGCACCAAAAACCCACCCCCCATCAGTCGTCAGTTGAAATCTAAGACTAAATGGGAGGAAAAGGAAAACATCCAATGAAGTAAGAGTATAACATAAACAACTTAAAACAAGACTTTAAATGAAAGAACTGGCTTTTATTTCCAAGACTAATTGAAGAGAATGAAATCACAGAGCAAAACCATTTTACAGTTATAACTTATAATTTGTATGATCTAAAAAATTTACATCAATGTTTACAAATCATTCATAGACATAAAAACTCACATGAACTGTTTTTAGTTCTTAATTCTGTCAGTAAAGAATGTATTCAATAGGAGCTAAATATTAAGTTGACAAATGTTTTTTGTTCAACATTTTAGAGAGGTAATGTGGGAAAATGGTAGTCTAGAGTTAAAGATAGACTGCAATGCAAATATTGGGTTAAGCTTTGAAAGCTACGTGCATAGCTCTATTGACGTCAACATAATCATGTCGTAATTAAAAGTCCCCATGCATTGTTCTTCGATGGCTGCACTTATGTAAATTAGCAATAAACTCATTATGTATAGCTTTTGACGCTTTGCCGTTGTAGTTATTACAGCGAGTATATATAATGAACTGACGCTGTAAGGCCGTGATGTGAATATCATTTTAACACAATGTTCAGAGAATAAACTTAAAATGGAATGTTCTGCTAGTTTCATAAACATCGAATATTTCCTTTGATTGAAAAGACTATAACGATTTTATTTCAAATGCTAGACAGTTTTATTCAACTCTCTCAAAAATCTCACCCTTCGTGATTTTTAGGCTTGTCGTCTCTTAACATCGAATCAATTACTGTTATTGAGGCGTTAAGTTGCATAAGTAATATTATCGCGGCTTCTTGCGAAGAGCTGAAAAGAATGAACAAGCCACATTGAGTTATAACTTGCCTCAGTAGATATTTTTAAATTATTAGTCAAGTGTGCAGCTAGTCAGAAGGCTCAATTTGGAAACCATTTGCACGTTAGTCAAACAAGAGTGGTCGGCCCGGCAGATTTTCATTTGCCAAAAAGTTCGCACAATGCTCAACTTCCTTATTTGCAACAAGAAATGGAGGTGTTTGCTTTTCATTTCATATCTCCGATTTAACGTCTTTACGTTGTATACACGAGATTCATAAAAATGTCAAACTTTTCTTACATGTTGACATTTACTAGACAACATCCCTCACCAAACCAACAGTTTGATTATTCCCTGCTAATACCATTAGGCCGCTAATCAGAAGCCTACATTGATCGAGTACAACAGAATGTAATTACAGGAGATGCTTCATCCAATCACGTCGCTTCAATCAGCGTCCCGTATCTAGCAACTTGCATTTTTAATCATTTCGCTCAGTTTTGTGTCAGACAAGAAACTTTTCCAGGCAACGGAAACAGGAACTGTGCCGTTGCAGCTCTCTCAAAAAAATGGATGAAAAATATTCTGGACGGGCTTTGAAAAGTAGCACTGATACAAAGGTGCTGGAACTTTCTGACGATGAAAAAGATGACGATATTGGATACCATTCATTGGGAAAAAATGTAAAGGTAATTTTAAAAACCAAAGCTTAACTTTTCATCTAGCTTTTTTGTTTACCGAACTTGTAAGAAAAACAAAGAACAAATTTCTTCAATTTCGTTTTCTCTTTGCAATTTTTGAGTATCTTCACAATCTGTTAGCTTTTTACGCAGCTTTTGTCCGCTATTTTAGATTTAATTCTATAAGTTTATAGCGTGATTCAGATTACGATGACCTCATGCAACTGGTTGGAATTTCTAACTTATTAAATTCTGTCTAGTGAAGTATTTAATGATGCGATAAAATTTACGCGCAATTTTGCGAACAAAGAAATAGATGGTTAGCCATAAAAGAAGTCAGTTCTTTAGTCGTTGCCAAATGCAATTCAAATTGTCAGCAAGCTGCAAGTTCCGAGGATAGCCTAGGCACAAGTCGGTCTCACTATCACAAGTTTCTCTAGTTTGACCTAAATTGGCAGGCAAAATTGTTTTTATATTTTTCTGTACTCTGTAAGTAAAACATTATTAAACTTAAAAACCTTCAGATATCATTTAGGTCTTCCTTGGTTATTTTCTTTAATGTTACCGGCCTAGAAGTAGAATTAAGGTGCCACATGAATGCTGAACGATGCCTTCAGTCATTATTTAGAAGAGAAATAAAATGTTACTTTTTTCAGCCTTGGTCTCGTATGAAACTATGACTGTGATTCACTTTAGATTATCTCCAAACAATTTCATACAAAGTCCCCCAATCCCCATCCCCGAACCTTTTCCCCTGCAAAGAACCTGTTTCCCTGATTTGCGTTGGTTTTACTTTAGAAACGTATGCATTTAACGCTTAGATAAATTAAATCAGAGAAATATTTGATTGCTTAAAACTGAATTACGTATAAATTGTTGCGATCAGGTTCTTTCGACAATTCTATAAAACTATGTATTACAAATTGCGTCCAAGTAATAATTTTTGGTCACAACAGCTAGATTTATTATGACATTGGTAACATCAATCTTTTTGTGTGTATCTGCTAAAGCCATATACAAACACGCAGTGCTTATAAATGCTGCATCCACGCGTCCTGGCGGTACAATTGTGTCAGTGATAAAGCTTATTAGATCACGCTCGTTCAGAAATCACGTTTTTAAACATGAAAATCAAAGGACAAAATAAAGTATTTGAACGTGACTATTTTCTTTCATCCAGTGCTCGAAAAAGAACAATCATACTTACCTTATTGAGCAAAAAAAGGAAGCAAGTTAAAATTAAGAAGGAAGTAATTATTTAAGAAATATATAAAATTATATATTTATATATATGTAAAATTTCATGAGAAAAAACAAAACAAAAACAAAACCGGCCACAGAAACATGAAAACCCATTGTACAAAGCCTTAATTCACATGAGTTGCTTCTTCTAAAACAAAGTAACAACAAAAAATAAATTCCTTTGTACGTAAGTTCATAAGACTGTCTGAAAGCATTGTGTAGATAACAAACTATTAAAGTTTTTGATGCAAATTTTACAAACAAAAATAAATAATAGGTGTGCTGTTTAAGTATTTTAACTATAATTCCTTCTTGCTTAAAGGAAAATACATATATTTCATGCAGAATTTATTCATCTGAAGTAATTTCCTGGAGTTACGATACAAAATATGCAAAACAAGAACGGTCAAAATGTTTACTGGCGAGTGTTTGAAACAAACAAAAAAAAGGAAAATGAAGTCGACAAGTATCCAATTCCTTGCTTTTCTTTTATATACTACTTATCGAACTAAAAGTATCTTAAAAAACAAGCTTTACATGACAAAATAATGCTTATATTTTTGTAAATTTTAACGTATTTTAGTATTTTCTAACAGCCATCAAAAGTGGATTCACAAATCCAGTGGATAGTTCTATTATAAACACATGATTCATTGTTTAGTCACAACTATAAGATGCATGATTGCAACATTTTGGACTTGTTTCCAAATAGATTTTTTTGAAGCTTGCGCAAAAAAATAATAACATGCGATCTTAGTGAGGTCAGCTAAGTACATATGAACCGATGTTTCGAACCCTCATTTAACGAGACCGTTGCACTGCCTACTGTAGAAATGATCATACTAAACTTTTAAACCCAAGTTGTCTCCATTAAGCTTATTAACCGACAAACTTCAATCCTTTTCTATTAAAAAAGTTTTCAACGAGAAGATTTTAGCGGACCTCTATAGCAACTGTCTATTCTAGTTTAATTTCCTACTTAGCTACTGGCAGTAACATTCCTTCAAATACCATGTTTAATGATAGGCTTGTTGTCAAGTTTTGTTCAAGTCTAAAATCTAAATAATTTTCATTCGGGACGCCACGCTATTCTTGATCAGCTGATCAGTCAGAAACTTTTAGTAAACATTGAAATGGTTCAATATTTGTACTTAGTTCAAAATGAATGGCAGCCTCATTAATTAACTTCGGAGACGACGCTGTAACTATAGAGATATTATGAATGTTTCCCTGCTAAAGATCGTTTTACACTTCCTTGGGCCGTGTGTCTGTCACCTACACTTAAAATTTCAGTGACTGTAGGTCATTTCCAGCTCGTGCTTGCTTGCGGATAAAAATTTGCTGGTAAGGAATAAGAATGATAGATTTTTTTAATCCAGTGCAAATTATTATATTTAAGCAAATTGCTCTTCAATTCACGTTTTTAACGGTCATCATTGGCGAAATAGATTAGATGGTACCAGTATTGCATTCTAAACAAATCTATCTGCAGTTAAAAAATGTTCTAGCTATGCAGTATCTAGCCAAAAATTAAATGAAATAGTAATCTCCAAGTGCTACCAAAAACTTTTTCAGTTTGAAATTTAAAGTTTGTACAATTTCCAAATATCAGTTTCAGTTACTTTCAACAGTCATGTAAATATATTGCTTATATTCGAGATGCGATAAAACTGTTTGTAGAATATTATGGACACACCAACTATATACACGATCAGTTTCATGTGGTGGAGCAAAGTTTCGGCATGTTCACTTAAATTTGTTTTTTTGTAATCTAAATTCCATTCAAAGTGCTGCAAAAAGCATTTTCTAATGTTCATAACTTGTTAAAAGAGTTTTGAATTTTTAATGTAGCCGTTTGCCTGATATTTTGTTAAATAGTTCTGAACTAAAGATATAAAATGTTAAATTTTGCTGTAATAAACTTGCAGGCTTTTATTAAGGATGTGTAAAGAGCGAGGATTCAGTTTTGAAGCACTGAATGTAATACTAGTTCTAGATATCAAAAACTGATTTGCATAAGACAACAGATTGGTTTATTTAATACTGATTTGAATATCAAACTTGTGCAACTAGCTGTGAGAAACGAAACGCAATCATTTCTGATTTATAAACGATTTTTTTTTATGGATTAAGTAATTTATTGTTCAAAAGTCAAATAAAAAAGTTTATCTGTTTTTGATATATGAGCATGAAATCTATTTGGCTATACTGACTTGTTGATAAAAAAGATTTGCAGACCCTTTTTAGCCTTCGTTAACGATTTTAAAAATGACTTCTCTTCTTTGGTTGACAGCTTGCATAAGAGCAATGCTTTTCAAATTTAAAGTCTTCAAAGTTGGAGAAAAATGATTACTCACATGGAAGTTGATTTAAATTCATGAAAAAGTCCCTTTTAATAAAAAAGCAAGTTGAATTGATAAAAATAAAATTCAGTTAAGCTAGTCATTTGTTCTATATTACTGCATTGTATCTTGTCAGTCTTGAAATAACTTACAAGAGAACTTTTAGTAGGCATATACATCCTTTTCTTTCATCTATAATTAATGTTGTCTCGTGTTTTCTTACTGATATGTGTCCGTTTGTTGTTTAGCCGTTGTAGAGATAAAGGAATGCTATATTCTGCATTTTGTCTGTTGACTTAAACAAGATATTTACATTTAATGACAGAACTGTTTTAACGTTTACAAGGCGCCCCATTCTTTTTCTATACGTTAATCATAAAGAAACTCGTACAATTTTTGTTTTGATTTTGTTTAAGATAAAAAGTTAAGTCGAAAGTTTGTTCTAATTTGTGAAAGAAGGTTTTGTTAAAATTGACGCAAGAGATTAGAGAAAAACAAAAGTGGTGACTTATCAACTGTTTGTTGTCTGCCAGCTCTTGTCATAATACTTCTGCCTCACTTTAGCGTCTCGTTGCCACAGCAACTGTTAAAGCTATTAGCGTCGCGTCGGTTGGTAAAATGAAAAGAGCTTGGGAACTGAATTTAGCGTTTGCAACCCAAATAGTTTACAATTCCATCAGCCAATTGCTCGATGGGTTATAGATAATTTATATTAAAAAAAACGTTAGGTTTCGTAGATCTAAACCGCATTCAAAGAGGATATCTAAAATTGACGTTCTGTTAAGGTGGCACGGTACATTTCAGGTCGTGAAAGATCTGGGTCGGAGTTGAATTTGGTTAGAGGCGGCTCACTTGAGTTGCTGTGGGTGAATCGTCTATCTGCACGCCTGCAGCCATTCCATCTGACTCAAAATGAGTTTTCTCGATAAAAGCAATCCTATTTATTCAGGAAACGCGACTGAACCAGGATTAAGCTCCGTGATAAGGGTTCGAACTCACAATTGTATTTTCTTTTGTAACCTCGTGTCATTTTAGGTCAAGATTAGGAGCTGAAGATTAGATACGGTTTGAATTTATGCTCTGTTCTAATAAACCCATTTTATTTTGCAGAGATTGGAAGATCAGCATCTTAACGTAGATAAACAGTCAGGAAGGAGCCCTGGAACAGTTCCTGGAAAGATTCGAGATATTGTTACCAAATCTATACCTTCAGGAGACCCGACAATGGCATCTACTTCCCCTCTTGGAGATGAAAATCGAATGTTGAATTCAGAGATAAACCGATTGGAAGATCTTCTGGCTGCAACAAGAGCAGAAAGAGATGAAATTGGCTCAAAGTACATGGCTGTAAGCGATAGGGTGAGTTGGTTTTCGGAAAACCTCATTTTTAGTATTAGAAGACGAAGGATATCGATCGATTTCGCAAAACTAAGCATGTTTTTTGGCTATTTTAAAATCCTAATTCTTTCGGGAAAAAAGCAAGGCTCCAAAAAGCTCTACTAGTCAGTTTTTTGCATTTGTATACTTTGTTTGTTTTATGTTCTTTTGACTTAGAAATTTATGGTGACCAGAAATCCTTTGTATATTAATGTTTTTGTTGGTATATTTAGCATAGAACACAGCATATTCAATTATAATTTTTTTAATAATTAAGATTACAGGGGACATTTTTCTTGAACATTTCCTGAGAAGGACGCTAAGTTTTTGAATATTTTATCCCTGTAGTAACAGTAGCTTTTGTGGAAAGTTTGACGTTTAGGTAAACAACCTGGTAAGTGTGGTGTCTCAGTTAGATTAAAACCAAACAAAAAGCTAATTATCAAATCGTTGCTGGTTAAAACTTTCATGCATCATTTGAATGATTCCAGCCAATATACTAATCAAGTCGCACGCAGACCAGACCCAAAGATATTTTATACTAAGTTACTTGAACGGGTTCTTGTTTATATATATTATGTGTGTGTGCTTGTAATCTTAATTAATTATTTAAGCCTATTTCACGGTCACCTACTCCAAATGCAGTTAGCAAACATTTCATCATGTCTCTAAATTATGAATCGTTATACCGCTGACTTTCATAAACCTGGGATAAACTAATTAAAATTAAGAATATATATTATAGAAAAATAATGGGGGGTTTCAACATTGTGGAAATTAACAACTCAGCTAATAAGGGGTATATTTTAACATCAATCCCACTAAAAATTTTTCATTTTTATTATGAATTTATTTCAGTTTCAGTGCAAATCTGTTTACAAGTTGATATAGGTTTTATACCCTTGAATTAATATTTGAATTGAAAAGGTTAACAGTTTTGTTTTATATAGTTTAAAGTTGATGTGGGTCTAAAGTGGTGGGTGCCTTTTCTTTGAAACAGTAATTAATAAAAGAATGCTTTAATTAGTTATTACAGATGTTATGTTTTTAAAAACAATTCCTGCAAAGAAACTCCTACATGTTTATCATTAAAGGTCTTTTAATACAATTTAGTAATAAAAATGTAAATTCTACACCGTAAAAAAGAGAGAATATGTACCGATGTTTCGGACATTAGTCCTTCGTCAGAGTAAATTTCCCCTTTACTCCGACGAAGGACTAATGTTCGAAACGTCAGTAAGTATTCTCTCTTTTTTACGGTGTAGAATTTACATTTTTATTACTAAATTATTTCTTTAGAAACACCGACACAGCTCAAACTAGTTTACCACTAGTTAATATTCTATTTCATCTTTTAATACGACAGAGATGTGGCTAGGAAATGTAAAAGTGAGGTGATTGAACTGAAATGTATTTGCACACTGATGTGTTTTAGTTCTCTTCTGATATTACATTTGATTCTTTAGTATGACTCATCATCATCATCATTTTTGTTTAACATCCCTACTTTCCCACTCCTTCCAAGGGTTGGACATAATTCTTTAGTATAGCTGTAATTATGTATTAATGAAAAATCATTTTGGGATAATCTTGAATTCCTAAAACTAAAACTCGCTGAAATATTAATACTATAATCAATTTTGAGGGGAAGTTAGGGGGCAGGGGGGTGAATGGATAAAATTAATGTTTTTGTAATTTTAACTGAAAAAATTAATTCAAGTTTGTATTATTGACCAACAAATTGTAAAGCCACTGGTACCCCTTTGCCATGTTAAATCCTGACTAGTTATAATTACACCAATATTGGTTCTTATCTGTAATGTTTTTTGTTGCTTAGCAATGGAACTGTAATATAAAACCCATAACTTTTCAATTTGGTGCTTAAGAAGTTTCTAGAGAATCATTAATCGCAAAAAAAATGTTCGTTTTAAAGTTTATTAGATAATCAATTGTTTCAATCTGTTAACAATATGTACTTGCTTAATTATCTTTTTTGGTCCAGCTATAATAATAATTATATGCAAAAATAGACTATAACATAATACTTTCCCAAATATGCAAAGCAATGATGCATTTCCATTGCCAATTTTCAAATTTCTCATTCAAATTAATTTTAAAAGAGAAATACATTATTAGATAGATAAAATGTTGAGAAATGTATTTGGTAGTAATGATCACCGCTTAAGTTGTGTTTGAAAAGCTATAATTGTGGATGAAATGAGTGAAAAGATAATTAGCATCAACTTATTTGGCAACCAAAGAATGTAAATTGATTTATTGCTATTTTTAATCCTGTGGTTTTAGCAGTAAACAGTCCTAGGAGAACACTGCTTTTAGCAGTTTGTTTTAAAAGTAGTAAATTAATATTAGTTTTTGTAAATTACATTAACACAGCTTCTAGAAATTTCCAAAAAGTCATTATAGTGTTCTAAAGTTGTTTTAGAACCATGAATTGAGTTTTTAAAAATTTTTCCAATTCAAAAATCAGAGTGATAATACTTACAATACTGGTAAATGTTTAACCTAACATTGAATGTTTACAGTGTTTTAATCTGTTACTGACAAATAGAAATTTAGTTTCAAATATTATGTTCTGATAAATATATACCAAAGTTATTTGATATCAATTTGTCTTACCTATTGTTTGTGCATTCCCATGTTTCAATGTTTAATTAATGATTCCTACTGCTGCTTTTGAGTAATTTAGATGCATGGAAGAATTAAATTCTTAATTAATTTGTTTACTTTAATTAATTAATTTTAAAAAACATATTTTGCAAATAAAAATTCCTGTGGTGGTTATTTTTCTTTTCTTTAATTATTTATTCCTTCAATTAAAAAACTTTTGAATTTTAATGTTTTGTAACATATTATTTTAATGAAATATGTGCTATATGAGTAAATATTATTTATTTATTACTTTTTTGTTTAATATACAAACATTTTAAAACTTAAAACTCTGATATCTGACTTTACATCAAAATTGATATCGATTGTACCAAAATTTTGCACAGTTGAACTGTTTAAAAATTCTTCAGTCTGTAAGTATGTAAGGACCTTTACACTGATACTTGAGCACCATATCTAGAAATGGGTTTATTTAAGATGTTTTTTTGTTTGGGAGGGTGTGGTTGGTGTAGTTGTTAACAGGGTTTTTAAATTGAAAAAAACTAGCAGGAGAAAATTGTAAAGGAGCACTATCTCATCTCCGATGACGGCAGCCTTGTGGAATACAAAAAGTACCCGGCGCAAATGCTTGAAGTAGCCGGTAACTTGCGCCGGGCGCCGGCTAAATTTGAAAACCCTGTTGTTAAGCTTTCTGCCTTCTAGCCACAAACTTGATCCCAAACTTTGTTGAAATTCAAATTTTTGTTTATAATAAACTTCTTTTAGACTGCCTAAGCTAACTCAACTTTCCATCCTTTCTGGTAGGTTTAAATGAGTACCAGCATCTGCTGGGAACTAACCTGCAATGAATTAGCGTCCCATCCAGAGGGAGTCAAAGACTCTCATCCACTTAATATTATGTTTAACACTACAGAAACCAGAGATAAGTGGGTCACTGGGTTCATGGGTCACTTGGCTCAAAAAGGATTTATTCTTAGCTTTTCTGTTTATTTGAGATTCTTGGTTTTTATTACATATCTTGGAGTTTATACTCTTAAATAGGAATATTTATTTGGTAATGATTAACAGTTATTCATCAAAGGCAAGTAAGCATTCTAAAATTTTGACTTTCATTTCCTTTATTTTCTCATCAAAAACATAAAATGTCTCTTAGAAGCCATTTTGTTTAGTTTTTATATTCACCACATTCAAAGAGTTTCTTATCCAATTAGCTTACTTGACGTTCATTATTCTGCTCTATATATTATCAATTTAAAGGTTTAATAAATAAGGTCACTTTTTTTTCTCTGATTTTTGAAAAATAAAAAAAACCTTAATTGATAAGTTCACTTGTTGTTTTCCCATTTCTTAGCTGGAGCAGTACATGAAAGGAAGTCCCAGTCGAACAAATGGTGTTGGAAGTGCTGTCAGTGCTGGAGCTGGGGACCGTTTAGGCTCTAGTGCCATTTCTCCTGGAACAGCAGAAACACCATCAGCCTTCAATACCTCTGGTGGTTATGGTGATACTATTGTACCCAGTGAGAACCTGGTACAACAGGTAGCTTATCTAAAAACCAAGCTTGAAGAGGAACATGCAAACTATAAGCGTAAACTCCAAGCATACCAAGATGGTCAGCAGAGACAAGCCCAGTTAGTGCAGAAACTTCAGCAGAAGGTACTTGCATCAGTATTCAGTCATTATAAATTACAACCAAAAAAGATTGATTTTTAACCAGAAAGTGTTTTGGGCTTGTTCAGCTCATTATCAGTTGCCATGAATGACTGTTATTTTAAAACCCAGTTTGGTGGTAAAAATTGCTGATTAAAAAGATATATAGAAAAACTCATTGTTTGGTTTGTCTTTTGGTTCATGTGCTTAACATATAAAATCTGAATTTAACAAGTTGCTCTTGCTACATGAATTTGGTCTTTCTAGAATTCTGGTTGTCTTGAGCTGTTTATAAGCATGAAAATTGTTTCCAATAAAACCTGGCTAAAGCTGTCATGTATTTTCATTTTGTTTTTAGGTTTTACAGTACAAGAAGAAATGTGGAGAGCTTGAGACATCAGTAAATGAATCTAAACAATCTGAAGAAGATGCAAAGAAAAAGGTATGTTTTCTAGGATAAATAGGTTTGCCTATAATAATCTGCATATTACTTAGGATACAGCTATGAAATTTCTATTCAAAGGATTTAAAGGATGTGTGTGTATCTGTTACCAATGATCTGAGGATATCAACTGAAGGAAAACAATCTTGTTTTGACTACTATAGTTTAGAAAAGACATTTGAATAGCTGAATATTGTTTGCTTAGAAAAATATCTGAGAGTAAAAGAAAGTATTAGTTATCAATATTTTTCATACTTGTTGATTATGTGTGCAGTTAATGTCAGCAACTGACTCATTGAGAGAGCAGGAAGCAAAGCTTAAAGAGACAGAGGAAGAACAGAGTTCAGAACTGGAGAATGCACTCATCAGACTGGAGGAGGAACAGCAGAGGTGAAGTAGCTTGTTTTGGTCACCTGTTAGCTAAATTTATAATTTAAGACTAATTACTATTAGTAATAACCTACTAACGGTCTAACATGCATCCTGCATTCTGATTGGCTACTCTACTAGAGTTCTATTTGTGATAGCCTACTAGTAGAGAAAAGATGGCGGATCAAAATAGTAAAGA
>ERZ1740055.68-NODE-68-length-16521-cov-7.873254_pt1 | contig 16521 bp, 8 predicted proteins | sample MGYA00581747_ERZ1740055 | MGnify/ENA primary metagenome ERZ1740055 (study PRJEB43018, sample SAMN04849739) | marine metagenome | isolation source: floating plastic debris | place: Pacific Ocean | collected 2008-08-28 | study: EMG produced TPA metagenomics assembly of...
AAGTTAAAATCCTGTTGAAATTAAGCAAAATTGAACATCTTAAAAATGGCCCCTGACGTACTACTGTTGACGCTGAGATGGTAAATGATGATCTAGCTAAAGAGCAGAGAAAAGATACAGATCTAGCACCCATCATGGAACAGATAAAGGAATGTTCAGTGAGACATTCTTGGGAGAAGATCTCTGCTAGAAGTCCAGTCGCGAAAGGCTATTGGTCACAGTGGGACTTGCTGAGATTGAGAGATGGTGTGCTTGAACGCAAGTGGGAGAAGACAGATGGTGGTGGACACTTTTGGCAGGCAGTGTTGCCAAAGAAACAAAGAGCTGATGCAATGAAGGAAGTACACAACTTGACCGGAGGGAATTTGGGTGCGAAGAAGACACCGAGTATTCTAAGACAGAGGTTCTACTGGATGGGCATGCGGCATGAAAGGAAAGAAAGGACCCAAGAGACAAGGTCGAGCACCCATGGAACTATATCAAGTAGGAGCTCTGATGGAGAGAGTTGCTGTAGACATTGCTGGTCCTCTACCTGTTACTGCATCAGGCAACAAGTATATCTGTGTGGCAATGGACTATTTCACCAAGTGGCCAGAGGCATATGCCATACCAGATCAGGAAGCAGCTACAATGGCTAGGGTGCTGGTGGACAATTACTTCTGTAGGTTTGGTATGCCGATGTAGTTGCACTCTGACCAGGGAAGGAACTTTGAATCAGCATTACTCAAAGAGTGTTGTGACCTACATGACAAAAATCCTACATGTTGCAACCACAGCTCTTAGCATTGGTATTAATTTTCCTGTTGTTTGTTATATTGTCAACTGTTAGACCACCAACAAGAAGCTGATAGAGCAGGAAGAGATGGAAAACAATTCTAGACCTTTCAGCTACTTATGGCCATCAGCTTATCGACTGTAAGCAGATAATAAAGGATTTTGTTAAGTCAAATAGGTGCCTTCAGGTTGCAGGGTTTAAAGCCTCTAGAGAAGGGCATGACAGCTTTAAAGCCTTGTCACGACTGTTGTTCAAACTGTAGGAGAAGCTGCTCTTGTACTGACAAGTGTTCTACAGAGAGGCTTCCTTTTGAACAAAACTATACAGAAAAAAGAAATACACTACCAACCCAATCAAGAGCAATTCTATGACACCTGAAGATAAGTCTGATAAGTATGAATTTAAGGTATTTGACAGTTTCACTCGAAGAATAGTCACTGGTTGTATAATCAGAACTGGTTGTTTGAACAAATTTAATAATTCTTTATGAAAAAAGTATTGTTGTTGTTTTATTTCTTCTTCAGAGATTTCTACTAAAACAATTAAAATACTCACTCTCAATTTCTATCAAAATATGAAACACAAACATGGAGTGAAAAAGGTGACGTAGCTTATACTGAGAAAAGCCTTCTCTGTGCCAAGTGCTCAAGAATAACATTTGATTGATTTCTACTTAAATATGCAAGAAAAGAATTGAATAAAATAAATTTATTCTTTATTTGGATATCTAATCAGGGTACTTACTGATGATGAAAACAAAATTCCAGGAACTTTCCAGGAGTTCTCCAGGGTAAACAATATATTTTCCAGGACCCAGCCCCTAAAATTCTCTCTCGGTAAAAACAAAATGATATCAAGTAATTTCTGCCACCATAGCAGCAACTGATATTGAGTCTACATAAAATATAAAATTTACAATCATGAATCATATGCTTCAGAAGGTTTTGGTTTCTTTATAAAATGAATGAAAATGTTTGCACTAAATTACAGGTGTTTTCCATATAGGGCCATTATCTGTTTTTTCCAGGAGTTTTCCATATAGGGACATTATCTGTTTTTCCAGGAGTATCTAGGGAAATTATCTGTTTTTCCAGGAGTTTTCCAGGAGTATCTAGGGACATTATCTGTTTTTCCAGGAGTTTTCCATATAGGGACATTATCTGTTTTTCCAGGAGTTTTACAGGAGTTTTCCAGGAGTATCTAGGGACATTATCTGTTTTTCCAGGCGTTTTCCAGTGCCCAAGAAGAAAATTTCAAAATTCCAGGAGTTTTCCTGGAATTACAGGAGTAGTGAACACCATGTCTAATGGCAAGTTATCATTTATCAACAGTTTTCTTAAACAAACAATGCTTATCAACTTACCACATAGCTCTGTCCATTTTTTGACTTCTTTTCTGTTTGCTCTTTCAATATATTTGACATTTTATCCAACAATACACCATTTGATGCACCGGCCATGTCATAAACTGCTAAGGCATGCATTCCACTGTTTTTGTTTTTTTCTTTCTTGTACTTTGACCAAATAAGCAGATGTTGTGGCGGCATGTAAGTATGGAAGAATACAATATTATATGTTGTTGGCATGACTGTTGAATTTGCATCAGTTGCAAGATACATTTGCAAGTGACTCATGCATGGATACATGCCACCATGGTGAAGTATTCCAAATACGATGCACCCAGCAACATTCCATAACACCCATAACACTTTTAAAATTTTGAAAGCAGCTCTACTGTAAATCATGTGTGCAAAGATAATTGATAATGGTGTGAGTACAGGAATTATGAAACGTGGCTCTTGATGTGGCATTATTGACAGCATACATACAGGAACAATGCCACTGAGACCAAGAATTGTATAGTTAATGTTTCTTATGTAGCTTGACATTGCTACTTTTTCCTTCTTTGTTTCATTCTTGCCACAAACATACACCCTAGAGAAAAAATTTCTGAAGAGGTCTCCATAATCTTGCCTGCATAATTGATACATTACAAAACAAAAGCAAACAAAAGCTAAAGGTCCAAATAGTAAAGGGAAATTGACAAAAAAGTGTGTAATTCTTGGGTGAATTCCGTGATCTTTCAATGACTCAGAATCCAAATTATACATTAAAAAATTCAAGGGTGTAAAAACTAGCTTTTTCTTTGCAAGAAAACCAAAATAAAATGAGTCACACAACACAAATAATGCAGCAGTTGGTATTACTCCAAGACAAAATGCTAAAAATCCTGGTGCAGTTGAACACACAACATCTTTGATTGTTTTTACGTTCTTTTTGCTACAAACGCAATATAACCAGCCTACCAATGGAACGAATGCAAATGATAAGAAAGTTGGACGATTCCAAAACCCTGCGGTTAAAACAACACCTGAAGCAAGCATTTTCAAAACTCCTTCTTTTGTTTTTAAACTTCCCGGAGCAGAGCAATTCTCAGATATCACAAGTAATAACAAAACGGCAAATAGAAATGATTCAGTTGTATTTGAAAATGGACGAGTGTAAAACACAAGAGTGACATAAGATGTACCAAGCACACACAACGGGCTCCATGGATCTTTTGATAACAATAAGCAAATTCTCCAGACAACGAAATCGATAACAAAAGAGAAAAAACAAAACAATATCCTTGCTGCAACTATGAGATTTTGAGTACTGATAATTGCAATTCGATATTCTGATATAAGCTTGAGAAGACTAAACGGCAATCCTGTCATAAGGTATGGGAAGACAACACTGCGTACGGGAAAGGTTTCGTTAAACTCCCATGGCGTGGATGAAAGAATACCGTATATTTTACCAGCAGTAACTTCCGGAGCTTGAAAGAATTCATCTGGGTGAATATATCCAGTCTGTGGCCAAATTGTCCAAATAATTCGTACGAATACAAAAAGCAACCATAAAATACGGTCAACCCTTGCCGCCATTTTTTTAATTTCAACCAGGATTCCTTGCGAGCATGAGAAGTCAAGCTGCGCGCGCGCTTCACGCTAGAAATTATCAGGCCGGCACAAATTCAAACAGCTATTTCTTCTTCAAGAAAATGGTAAAGGTATAAACACTGCGGAGATTTTTCAAGGAAGAACCTTGCTAATCCCAAAATTACAGCTCAGATATTTGTTTGTAAGGTTGAAAACAAAAACAGGAGTTAAAGATTTAGTGCTAATCAACTTTTGAACAATTGGGCCCTGGGAACTAGATAATAAGAATAGCAAGCATTTGTACGGGGCCCGGAGAGGTACTATTATAGTTATTCGTTGGAAAAAATGTTTATCGTTGGTCTAACTGGGGGAATAGCAACGGGTAAAAGCACAGTTTCAGATTTTTTTAAAAGTCTTGGATGCTCAGTTATTGATTCAGATAAAATTGCACGTGAAGGTAAGCTTCGGCAGTTTCGGCCATTTGCTGGTCGATCAAATTTCCAGGCTTGTTGTGTTCAAAACTAACATGCGTATTTCAATTTAACCATTCCTTAATTCACGCTTTTTATATTATCAAATTTGTTATAGACTTTATTACACGAGGTAAAATTAACTGTACGTAACTGCAATGAAAACCAAATAACCATTTTACTTCAGCTATAGCGAGCTACGGGACCCAATCAGCGATCGCGATAGCTGAAGTACCATAATTTTGTGCTAGTATCCACATGATAGATGCGAAGCGACTACTTCCTTTTGTCCTGACCATTTTATTTTGGTGTCATTATGTACTGTTTTGAGGAAAATATTGTCTGACATCCACTATTTCTAAACCAATCAAAATTGTGTGTACCCAAGCTGGTATATTAACTAATTTAAAATATTGTATTTATCTACATCCCCCAGTCATCATGGCCTTTATTCCCCTTCGCTGGATAGTTGTTAACTGTTTTGCTATGGAAGTTGAAAGAAAAAGATCAACAAAGACCTGGAAGTCTGTTAAATATAATAATATGAGTTTTGAGAAGGAAATTTTGCTTTTACTAAATATAAAATTATCTAAAATTATGAATTTATATGTACACTTTAAATTTATATTTACATTTTATTTGAATTTATATTTATATATTTTAATTTAATAAGACTTAATTTATCATAGAAGCAGATTGGTGATACATGCAACATTTTTGAATTTTCAAGACATGTTTCAATCAAACATTTATCATCTTCAGTTGAAAGTGAAAGTTACAATAAATTACTAGTGTTTATAGGTTACAAAAACAATGGTTATTAAGAGAATCTAACACAATAGGCTGTCACATATACAGTAGATTAAAATTGGCAACAAAAAGAGGCGAGTGAAGTGTCAAATACAATAAATACTGATGATGTAAAGACATTGTTAACAATCTATCTTGCAAATTCAAAAATGTTTTATTTCTAAAACATTAAATTAATATTAATTCTATTGGCATTTGGCAACACTTAGTAGCAAAGTTGTTTGTAGTTATTACTGAATACTATTAGGACAATCATATATAATTAATGTTTATAATTTTTTAACAGTCGTTGAACCACAGAAGTGGGCATGGAAGAATATAGTAAAGAACTTTGGTGAACAAATCCTTCTTCCAAGTGGTGAAATTGATAGAGAAAAGTTGGCAGATATTGTTTTCAGACACAACACCAAAAGAAAAATCCTGAATCAATGTACTCATCCAGCAATTTTGTGTTCAATTGTTTGGCAGTTGCTTTACCATTTTATAACAGGCAAGTAAATTGTGAAGGATGCCAGAGCACAAGTAATGTCAAATGAAATATGTGTTCATGAATCCCTTCACTAATATCAAGAACTAAGCTTTGGGGCTGCAAGGAAATTGTTTCTGCCATTAAAAAAATCCTCCATCCCCTCCCCTGTCAAAAGTCAAATAGTTCATTCAGTTTAAAAACATTCTTTTCTATGGTTCTTAAATTATGTTATAGCTCAAAATTTCTAGTGGTACTTAAAAAAACGTTTCGAAAATAGATTTCACTTTTATTCTTTTTCATAAAAATAAAAAAAAACATTTAGGCCTGGAAGCTATGATTTCTTGTAGATATCTAAACAGACATAACTAGAATACTGCTGAAAAAAGAAACAAAAAAGTTACTGTTCATCAGCAGGATACCTAAATTGTCTGCAATTCTACAATTGGTTTTGGCTCCATTAAATACTGTACCAATTGTATTGAAGAACAATTCAGGTGGAGCCACCCACCAAGTGAGCACAGTAACTGAGCAGCATTAGTAAAGTAAGGAAAACCAATAGATTAAATTTTAGAAACCAGTATTTGCGGCATATTCCACACAACAAAAAAGAACAAGCTCACACATAGAAAACCAAACAAGAGTGCACATCACATTTAACAAAAACACACAAATATAACATCTAATTTTAAGAATAGGATACAATGTGTCAATAACTTTCCAAATAAACAAGTAAGGGCCCTCTAAGCTCCTTATGAGTTATGTACAGTTTCGGTGGGTATAGTTAATGCAGTTGGTAAGATTTCTGCCTTCTGACCACAAGGTCCCCAGTTCAGTCCCTGGGTCTGCCAAGATTTGAATATTTGTGCGACATGTAAATTATTGTCAGCATCTGCTGGGGGCTAACTTTTGATGGATTAATGTACTGTCCAGGGGGAGTCAAAAACTCATATGCTTAACACTACAGAAACCAGAGATAAGGACCGACTACATATGCCACTCGGCTTGTAAAGGATTTAACTATTTATTGGACAGTTTAACACCTTTTGAAATTGGTTTGTTCAAAAGTTTAGTATTAAATTATTTTACAGCTAAACATTTTGTCATTCTGGATGCACCCTTGCTGTTTGAAAGTGGCTTCCTTGCTCATTTAACATCATACAAAATAGTTGTTTTCTGGTAAGTTTCAACTTTATTCATTGTCAGTGATATGCTTAATTTTAAACAATAAAATTATAATCTCACTGATGGAAGTTTTTTTTAACTGTTCTGGAAGACAATCACCTAAACAGGTATCTGCATGATTTTTTTTATAATATTCCAATTATTGATTTTAACACAGTCTGCTTTCATTAGTTGACAAAAAAAAGCTTGGTCCTGTAAAATGTGGGGATGAGAATAGCATACTTAGAGTCCTGAAGAGATAAATGGGAATTGGGATTTGCCAGTTTTTGCCCTGGGAAAATGGGACTCAAGCCACTGAAACTGGGATTTGGTCACTGGGAATGGGAAAATAATGTGAAAAATCAAAAATGAGAATGGGATTTAAGCATTGCAAAGTGGGATTTCAAAAAACAAAAGACTGGGAAATGGGATTAATACCCCCTTCAGGACTCTCTACAGAGGAGTGCAATGGAGGTGGAAGGTAGAAGGCCAGTTTAGGCCAAAGAAGACCCGGAGTATAGTTAGTGTAAGAAGACATTCATGAGGAAGTTGAACATCACAGAAGATATGGCAGAGGGTAGACAGCAGTGGAGGTAACTCATCTCAGTGACCCCAAGAGTGGGAATTTAACTAGGGACAGTAAACAAAGATGATGTTTGAAGTTATAGGTTTTGATTTGTTAGACATCCACATGGTCTTTCCTTCATCAATTGACTAAGTTACTTATCCAAATTTACCACATCATTATCACTCAACATGCCACTTGATGTTAAATGTTTACAATTCATTAAAATAATGGCACCCCAGTTTACAATTATAAAACATATTGGGTGGTTATTCCCTCATAAAAAATGTGGAATGGTAAAAGAGATAAAATTATTGCAAAATTTATATTATCTATTAATTAGTTTTTGTTCAATGTTTTCTCTGGTTTTTTAAATAATAAAACTAAACTTGTACCAAAAGCATGACCAATGAAATATTTTTTTCTGATTTAAAGTTACCAGCTAGTTATATGAATTCTTCTTACGATTTACAGTTTTATTTCCAGTTTAACAAACTCAAGGTAACTTTTCAGGCCAGTAACCAAAACAGACCCCTCCTCTTAAATCACCATCTTGGTTCATTTAGACTTTTATAATCTTAAATTTTAGTGATGAGAAAATCCAACTAGAACGTTTAATCAGGAGAAACCACCTGGCACAAGATGAGGCAGAAAGGAGAATACTCTCCCAGTTACCCCTGGCTGAGAAGTGCAAGAGGGCAACACATATAATTGACAATTCAGGTAGCAAAGAGATGACACAAGAACAGGTTTTAAACATTTACAAGGAACTTAGCTCGTCATACTCATACCTTCCTGTGCGGATGTTTGTTTTATCCTTTTTAGGGGTGACAATGTACTCTTTACTTTGTTTGTTTTCATTGCTTTTTGGATGGTAAGTTGACAATAAAAAATTTATATATTGCTTGCTTGATTCAAAGCTCAAAGTTTGTCTTATTGTTAAAGGAGAACTGAACCCTAAAAGTGACTTTTCATTGTTTGAACATTTAGGCATAGTAGAACAACTCTATTGAAGTTTTTTTTTAAGCTGTTAGCCGAGCAGTTAAAAAAAATTCATGTTTTGTAATGAATCAACAAGATTTGATAGGCAGCTCAATATGAGATGTCAGCGATTGTTTATGATGTAGGTTGAGATACTAAAATGATTAACACAAGGAAAAACATGGTTACTCTGTGGCTTTTGGCTCCTATAAAAAAAAAACAACTTCACAAGACATAGATCGCCCAAAAAATATCAAGATTTCGAAGTACACTGCCACATTTAAGCTCTGAATATCGTAACCCACGTCATACCATACCGCTGACAATCTCATATGGGGACCACGGTACTAAACCTTTTCAATATTTAATTTCTCAATGTAATTTGACTTTAATTTAAAAAACAAAAATTCACAGAGTTAATCTACTATACCAATAGATTCAAATAGGTTAGTTTTAGCATTCAGTTCTCCTTTGAGTTCAGCAGCTGTGAAGTCCTGACATAATGAACCTATTATCGCAATAATTCAAGCTTCAATGGGATCTAACTCCGTACAGAGTTACTTCTAGGCCTTCAAGACACAGCTACTGAATATTAGTGGGTTTATTTATATACTACTTAAAAGAGATTACTGTTTGGATCTGTCCTTGGTGATCCCAAGGTTTGCCTCCAACCAGTTGGGTTTTTGAATTGGGAAAATTTCAATATGACACTGAGAAGCGCCTTTCAGAGAGATGTCATGAGATATTTATTTGTTTTTATTTTATATCAATCATTGTGATTGAGTTTTAATTATCAGGTTTTAATTATCAATTACCAGTAATTCCATCACTCAAACCGTTCTAAATTTAAATTATGAGTTCTCTTAAAGCATTAAGCTCCAAGCCCCTTTTTTAGGTCTATTATCAAAATACGTCCATTTCTTCTAATATGCTCCCAGCTAAAACAAGGTAATATAGCTCTCCCAGAAGAATATCAAAAGTAGTAGCCCAAATGATAAACAAAAAGCCAAAAAGAAAAAAATTAGACGAAAAACTTGGTGGAAGTAAATTTATAATAAGGAGAAATAAAATTTTGGTTTGAGTTATGCAGAAAAAAGGTGAGAAAAGCAAAATTCTCAATGTACCTTTTTCCATTCAGCTGTCTCATCTAGAGGACTCTCTGATGACAGTGAGCTTAGACGGTAAAGTTCTGGATTGGCAGTACTCCTATCTAGACTGTTTGACTTGCACTCTACCCCTGGTGGGGAATGGAGTGGGGACCGGGATGGCTCACTTTTCTTGAACAAAACATTCTCGTATATGAGAGCTCCACCTTTCTGTTCTTCATCCTCTTCTTTTCCAGCTTCATCCGTAAGACTTTGACGTGAACTGTGTGGCGAGAGCGTGTTATGAAGGGCCACAAAAGGATTTTGCTCTGAAGTTCCACAACTGAGGGTAACTGAAGCTTCAGCAGAAGAAGGAAAAGTGAAGGGATCTTGCTGTTCATCAGTAACAAGTAACCTTGAATTTGCTTTTAAATCTGGATCAAATTCTCCATCACACAAACTATCAACACGTAGACTAAGTGGTGGCGGATAATTGTGGACAGCCAATTCCTCACTACTGACAGAATCAGAAGACTCTTTTGGCTCTCGCCTCTTTTGAACAACAGCATATTCATTGGGGTTCTCTGAGAGAGCCTCCACAGACGGCGTACGCGTCTTGTGTTCAGTAAGAATACGGTGGATCTCTTGCTCTGCAACAAGGGGAGATGGTGGTGGAAAGTCTGGACTTAGAAGATTCTCACTGGGAACTGAACTTGTACTGCTACAGGTGTCACTTGCTCTTCGTGGCAGTATTGGTGGAGGACCCATAGTCCCAACAGCAATGGCAGCCAGAGCACAGTACTCTCCCCCATCGCTCTTCAAACTGGAAGATTGGATTCTACTCCAGTCGATTGCTTCGCCTCTTGCAGAAATCGTTGGACCTTCTGGTCTCACCTCCTCATAAGGGCCAGGATTCAACGGATGGCCAGAAAGGGAAGTTGCCTGTTTATTTATGGAATTAGGAAGACGTTTCACCGATCCAATAGTGACTTGTGAGTATTCATTCATTCGTCTAGAAGGAACCTGTGGAGTATTGTGTTCTTTTTCAATTAGTGGCTGAACTTGAGGTTCTTGTGTTCTCGGAGGTAAGGGTGGCAGGGCAGTATCTTCATTCCCCTGGGGAGTGGGAGGAGCTTCCCTCTTGCTAGATCTTCTTCTTGTCAAATCAAGAGATTCTGGTGGAGCTTTAGTTCGTGGACGAGGAGTTGGTGCTATTTCATAAGTGGCCAATGACCCAGAAGGGGGTTGATCATAAATTGGTGCATGTACATTACGAGGGGGATGGGGTACATCACAAACTGGACTCTGTATAGTCCGTGAGGGCAACGGTTGGTCACCACTTTGTCCATGTGTACTATGAGTAGGTGGGGGTATCTCATAAACTGAAGGTCCTTGCAAAGTAGGAGCGTTTTGTAGCAAAGGAGCAACATGGACATTTTCTGTGTTTAAATTTGCAGATCTTCTTGCTGGTGGAACTACGTATGTCGATGACGAGCCATCCTGCGATGCTACAGAACCAGTTCGCTTCTGTTGTATTCCTGTGATGGGCAGTTCTGTCAGCAAATCTGATCTTTGTGTGTCAGATACCTGTGGTGGAGTTAGGTTTACATAACTATCGTTCAAATTATGTGAAGGCAAGCTGACAAATTCATAATCTCCATCTGCAGCCTCCATGGAAAGTTCAGAAGGACCCATTGGTTCATAACCTGGAAGAAAAGCAAAAGCTTTTTCCTCATTTCCTTGAGAACATCCTTTCTCAGACTGTCGTTTCCTTATAGCATGAACTGTTACTTGTTCATAGTCTGGTATATCGAGTGGGCAATGATTATCGCTGCCATGCCGTGCTTGCTCTAGTTGAGCAACTGGTTCATAAATTTTACCCTCGGCAAATGCTTCTTCCTCCAGTAAGATGTCTCTTGTTTGTGACTCTGATGTCACCTTTCGAGGTGGCAAACTAACTATATTATAGCTATCTTGCGGCTGTGCTGTTACAATGCACTGTTTTTCGGCTGGTCTCTGTGGTTTAGTTCTAGTCGGATGTGATGGAATGTTCACTAAATCATAGGTGCCTTGAGGACTGAAAGCACTAGGTGAAGCTCGTTTCGAAGATGACCTACTTACTCCTTTACTTGATTTTTCAGATTTTTTACTGCTTTGCTGCTGAGATGAGCCAACAAAGTCATAAAATCCATGGTCCGTATTTTCTTGTCTCTGATCTTGAACATCAGAAATTTTTCCTTCTTCCTTCGTGTTACAATTTGTTTGACCTTGCATTTCATCCCACTGGCCGTTATTGAATGATATTGTTGGCTCTGCATGCTGCCCAAAATAATCATATAAACCGGGTTGTTGAACCTTGTCCTGAGCCTCGTTTTGAAGTTTATCTTGACTGGCAGATAACTGTCCTGATGGACCAACAACGACATATGAAATATTATCATGCCCCACCATATCTGAAAGAAAGGTTAAAAATTTTACTGTGAATAAGATTAAATGACGTTAGACCAAAATGGTTTGCAACTACTTCAAATCACCAATTTGTAGGGTATTAGGCGATCATTTACATAAATTTTGTTAGATTTAGATTCACAATACTTTTTGTATTTCTGTGCCAGCCGCTTCTCTTCATATCAACTAGATTTTGCTACTCACAAAACTCACAAAACCTAAATGTTACATATATTTAAGATTAATAATAAAGCATTCGTCTTTGCTGTCTGGTCAGCCTAGTAGGTAAGGTGCCAATCTATCGTGCGGGAGGCTTGGGCTTAATTCCCAGCCAGACCAACACTCAGAATCTTAAAATAATTGAGAAGGTGCTGCCTTTGTTCTAACACCTACAACGTGTTCAAAGAAAATTGAGCATATTCACATGGATAAAAGCGCTAAATAAATCTGACACACTATTGCTATTAATATTATTGTTATTATTATTATTTTACTGTTGTTATTATTATATCTATTAGAAACCTTCAACTAAACCCTAAAGCTGACACATAATTTTAATTTCTTGGCTAGCGATGATAAGTTAGTCGATCCCAGTTAAAACTTTTTAATATTTTAATTTAAGTGATCACAAAAATACTTTATGTTTATCCACTCCTAAATGAGTTCAAAGCTTAGTGGACAAAACAACGTGGTAAGACAAAACGAATATGTAAGTTTTGCTCTTATAGTTACAGGGTAAATGCTATACATATCGTTCCCAGAGAAAATCTTCTTAAAAGAAAATGGATGAAAACCCTGTGAAAGTGCAGAGTTCAAGAAGAGAAAAGATTATTTAATAACGTCACCCTAAACCTAAATTACTTCCGAATTTCTAAACAATTAGAGAGAAAAATATTTCAACTATTAGTAATCAGAGCTCTGTGATCTTTTGTAAATTTGTGAATCTGATTGGCTCTTACTGACAGAATAGTCACCCACCCAACGATCATCCACTTTTACCAATAATAAAGCTTATTAATAATAAACAACAGCAAAATGACTCAAAATAGGCAACAACGGTAACAGACATTTTGCCGATATCTCTGACGAAGAAAAAGAAAAATAATTTAAATGAACAGTTCTTCAGTAAACCAAAGTTGCAACAAAATATGGGATGAAATATTTTAGTAGGAATGATACACCATTTTGTTAAGATATTTTTTATTACGAAATAAATCAATTAGCCCACGTCTTGAAATATAAAATTGACGAAAGTTTTAACTCACCCTTGTAAACACATAATTGATAAAACAGTTTTAACGTTTGACTTCTCATTAATTGGCGTGATATAAGACCAGAATGAATGTTTACTAAAACAATCTCACTACTTGCCTTCGCCAGGCTGCCACCCGTAGACTGCTAGCTCATTAAACGTTTGGGTTGGTATACATTCTAACTATACAATATACGTAATTGTTAATTAAACAATATATAGCTTAACCTGTGATGGGAAATGGATCCTTAGTGGCCGGATTTATTGGTGTTCTCAAGATGGAATATCCCTCTTTAACTTCTTCTTCTGACAGGATTGGGGCATTACTGGTTGCCTGTAAGCCCGTGTTAACGCCTTGTAACAGACAGTAACCTTCTGGTAGAGTTTTCTCTTTTACGGCAGGTACGACTCCATTCTGATGTGAATCGTACGGCGCTCTCTGATCTATAATATCACAAGTTAGGTAAAAAAACATAAATACATACATATAAACGAGTACCTCTTTATGTATATATGTTGTGGTTCAATTTTTTTCTTGGTTCAAATTTTTTTAGCTAGTTAATTTTTTTCCAACCAGTTAATATTTTTAAAACGGTTTTTTATTTTTGTATCACCTGACTGACAAAAGAGCTTTTTCTTTCGGGGGTGTAGTAGAAATATTGGGAAATTACTTCCTCATATTCCACCCAACAATTTCTTCTTACCTCCCCTACCTACAACTTTATGTCCCCCCTCTACTCACCATCTTACCTTACATTAGACTATACCACAGATTTTTTCCTTTTTCTTTTTCTTTTTGGAATTTGGTTCATGCCAAGAATTGAACTACTGACTTTTGGATCTATAGTGCTACTTCATCTCCACTCGACCACGCAAGCAACCGTTGCCAACATGCCAATTTTTCTAGGTATCACAAACTGGTTTAAAAAATATATAGTTTGAAAAAAATATACTGGTTCAATAAAATTTTAACAATAATCAAAATTAAACAACATATATATATGAGTTGGTTTTTTAACTATTCCGGAAGAACGTTAGATTTTATTCCTGCTTTTTACAGTAGGTCTTTACATTTCTTACAACAATATTTTACAAAGATATACAATATTGGGTTACAATGGTAGACCAACGTTTCAGTGGAATTATTTGAATGGCTTCTCTTTTTAAGAGAAACCATTTAAGAAGAAGAGATATCCCTTTTTAAGAGAAGCCATTTTTTACCGCCGCCTGGTGCCAGTCAGTTGTGCGGGAGGCTCAGTTTCGATTCCCGGCTGGACCAACACTCAGGGTCTTAAAATAACTGAGGGGAAGGTGCTGCCTTCGCTCTAACATCTGCAAATGGTTAGACTTTCGCGTCTTCTCGGATAAGGATGTTAAGCCGTAGGCCCTCGGAGACATCTATGTGTTTACGTGTGTATGTTTGTCTTGTGAAAGGTCTCCGTCCACCTTAGAGTGGCATGGTAAAGATGGTGACCTCAATTAGTAGGCCTTTGGCCAGCTAAATAAGACTCGACACCTAAAAAGAGTCGTTATTATTATTATTATTATTATTATTAAAAGAAGCCATAATGCTTATGAAATTTAAAATGACTTGTTTGTATTAACAAGGTAATATAATTTGTAATTTCTATTTTGCCCTTCTGTTCAACACCGTTAATCTTTTAGCATCCTTTAATTAAGGATTATGAAACATGCATAAATTACCAACTACATTCTTATCAGACAAGACAGACTATTGACTATAGGCCCATGTTTATCTGAAATAATTTACCGAAGTTTACCATTGTTTTTCAAGGCCCACAACTAAGCAAAGAAACTAAATGTAGACAATACCGCAACCGCTTACTTTTAAAATATAATAGTACTTAATTGATGTATTATAAATGAAATAATTGTAGGGTTAAACTTTACCTTGTTCTTCTACTGGTTTTGGGTCTGGTACCGAGTCATAACTCATTTCCCTCTTAAAAAAAGAAAACGGTGATTATATGAGACGCATTTTGAGCCCAGGAATAACACTAAACAAGCTGTGAGACTTTCTCTGTTAAGTCGTTCTGAATATGTTTGTTGTCGACAGAACTGACTGATTTTTCACCAAACTAATCTGAGTATCAATCCCATAAGCACTACAGCACATTTTCACTATTAGTTCTGTGGGAAACTAAAGCTGTTTCTTAGCTTAGGAAACGTTAGTAGTGGACATTACCCTTAAATCTACCATAAATAATTGTCAGCTTGAATTTTAGCCTTTTTGGGCCTCAACACGTTGGCTTAGTTATTTACTAACATTCGGGCTCACTTATATTTACAGTAGATTTAAGGGGTAATGTCCACTACCAACTACTAACACTCAGGCTCACTATTATTTATGGTAGATTTAAGGATAATCTCCACTACCAACTACTAACACTCAGGCTCACTACTATTGATGGTAGATTTGTAGAGTAATGTCCGCTACCAACTACTAACACTCAGGCTCACTATTATTTATGGTAGATTTAGGGAGTAATGTCCGCTACCAACGTGACCTTAGTTAATTACTAACACTCAGGGTCACTATTAGTTATGGTAGATTTAAGGGGTAATGTTAACATGGTCTAATAAGGTCTAAACAGCTGTTCATGACTGCTAACATTCAGGTCCAGTTTTACCTACGGTAGATTTTCGGGGGAATGCTCGCTACCAACGTGGCCTTAGTGCTCCTTTCAGTTGTTTTAAGTTAATACAATTGTTATCTATACTTGTGAGCACTATTCACTGCTATTAGTAACCTTGGCAAGTAATTTTTTTCTATTCTTCATCGCTACGAAGAATAAAAAATCTCAGTGAGAAGACTCATGCATTCTGCACACAAGTAGAACTATAATTCAGAGCAAAACTAGTATCCTCCACAGGCAACTTGCTTAAGATTTTTGTAAGAGTGAGAGTGTGTTATTCCATTATATTTTCGAAAAAATAAAACAACACTATAACAATGGCAAACAATTGAACTACTTTGATATTTATTTATTAACGGCAAAATAATAGGAGATACGTTTCCGCAGATTGGTAAACAAAACGGATCGAGATACCAAAACAAACTGCACAAAGCAAGATGGAAGATTTTTAACTACAGCCATTGTTAGTCAAACATAAATGTTTCATTGCAAGTTTATAGCCTTAAATTACCACGATTTCTTTCTTGCTGCGGGAAGAACATACAACATCGTACGTGTCAGACCTTTTTAAACTTCCCCCTGTTGAAATATAAGTAATTTTACAGTAAATTTTAAGAGCTGTTCTCTTCTGCAATAACAATCTTAATCTCAATTAAAGCTCTTAATTTTGTTTTCAGTTGCTTTTCAACATCATAACACAAGGATGGTTCCTATTCCAACAAGGTAGTAAATTTTACTTCTAAAGTGAAGCTTTACGACACGTTTCTCAGCTCTGATGAAGGATTCGTGCTCAAAGCGTCAGCAAATGGAATATATAGTTAACAGTAACAATCAAAACATTTTAGCCTAGAATTGTTTAATTGATATGTTTTACTTATGCACCAGTCATTTGAAACCACCGCTCCCCCCACCCCGGGCACAGGCGGGG
>ERZ1740055.69-NODE-69-length-16474-cov-6.483464_pt1 | contig 16474 bp, 7 predicted proteins | sample MGYA00581747_ERZ1740055 | MGnify/ENA primary metagenome ERZ1740055 (study PRJEB43018, sample SAMN04849739) | marine metagenome | isolation source: floating plastic debris | place: Pacific Ocean | collected 2008-08-28 | study: EMG produced TPA metagenomics assembly of...
ATAGAAGGAAGGAAAGAGAAAGATGGGATAATAACGAACTTTTACATTTTCCATTGTGCCCCCCAATAATTTTTTGCTTCCGCCGCCCATGATAACTTGGCTATACGTGATGCTTTTTTCTTTGCCCTAAGTTTTTTTGTTTAAGAATGGAACGTATGTACGCTTTTCATTTTGTGATTTGTAGTCTGCTTACATTTTATATAAATTTTGATTCCTTGACTTTGTCGACGTTATCGTAGCGCGGCCGAAAAATTTTAAAACACTTAAAACGAATAGGGAATTTTGAATTTCGTTTTCCTATTTCACAGAAAAACGGTTGGCACTAAGGTATACCCTTTTATTGATAATTGAATATTTTAATTTCAAATTAGCTAAACTTGGGTCTGAAGTAAAATAAATTCAAGCGAAAAAGGAATAGTAAAAATTGCTGGAAATAGACGACATTCTCATTTTATCCAAAAATTACGAATAGGTCTATAAAAAGTAAAAATACATCTCATCCTTCAATATCAATTTGTGTCAATATTGCTAGGATTGTTTAAAGTATTCCTAATTGTCGAGGTTAAAATGTATCAGTTCAGTGAGAATGAACGATAGAAAGCGAAACAAATCTCTCATCGGCATTTTTTGGTTAAGGGAAAAATCTTTGTCGTCTAACCAAAAGATTGTTGTTATTTTTAAAACTGTTTTTTATGTAGAACAAACAAAGAAATAAACTAAACTAATCTATTATAACATTTTTTGTTTCATTTATAATTTAACAACATCAATAGACAACATTATAAAAAATAGTGACTTTTCCTATAACCTATTTCCAAGTTGCTAATATCTATTTTTGACTGTTAGACCTATGTGATGTTGTAAATTCAACCTTTTTGCTTGTTGTTCACGCGGCCAAAAAAAAATAGAAAAATAGAAAGAAAAAAAATCTTAATCTGACACCAACAACCAATCTTACAGAGTAGCTGTAATTTGAAATCAACCAAATGCGTGGGCAAAAATGTTTGTTTTTGGAAACGAGTCTATTCGGGCCTGCCATTGATATAGCAACTTAAGCATATTAATTTGTAAGTTGCTTATAATAAACAACATACATTTATATAAAGTTGCTTATATTTGCAGAAAGATGTTTTGCTTTGACAAATGAGAAAAGGGCTTTTATAATTTGATAAATTTGTAAGTTTTACACAATAGTGAATAGAATTGTGAAAACTGACGGTTCAGGCTGTATTCGGGAGTAACTCCGACAAAGAACTACCGAGTCCGAAACATTAGTTTTCACAATTCTGTTCACTACGGTATACAACTTATAAATTTATCTAATTGTTTCTATCAAAACACAAACGCAGCATCCCATTTTTTACTTTTATTCGAATAGGATGCTCAATCAATTTTTGCCTTTCCTCTAAGGGCGATTGCATGATTGTATGAGGATGCAAAATTAAACAGAGCCGTCTATTCAAACCGATTTTTTTCAGTCTTGTAAAAATTTAAACTGTGAAAGCATGCTTGGATCAATACCTATTCCGACATGTTGCCTCGATATTTAGAAAGATAATTTATTTATATAGTGATAGTTTAGTCTATTTTTTATAAATTTTTAGTTCAACATCAGAAACGAAACACCCATTTTAAAGATTACTTCTCAAGGACCTTTTTATGCAAAAGTAAATATTGTTAAATGTACTCGTTCAACTAGCCCATCTTAAATACTTACATTAATGTTGTACAGTGCAAATTCTGAGACTGTTTATCAAAGGTGTATCGTAAACCATTGGAGTTAAATTGTGTATTAATGTAGAATGTGTATAAAAATTACATGTTAAAGTAATCGTAAATTTGCAGCAATACGGCTTTAACCGCGAACATCGTTCATAAACGGTGGTTACTTTCACCGCAGTACAAGCTCAACCTCAATATATTGAGAGCGCTCAGTATACCATTTAAGTAGAGCGTGTAAGTAGACAAGACTGGACAAAGCAAGAACAAATTCTACTATTGCACCTATATCGCTAAAATGTTTTATGCTTTTAAGATACTAGATTGCTTTTGCATTCAGTTTATTGTTAGTTTAAAATGTTTTTGTAGTATTTATATAGTTGTTTGTAGTATTTATATATTTACGTGAGACACGGGGCCTGGTGATTGAAACTTTTCTGTAAAAATAAATCATTCTTTTTTTTTTCCTTTTACGTTTTGAACCATTAAAGTCTTCAGTGTATAAATTAACACCATAATCCAACCTTTTTTTCCTGAATTGAAAGTAGCTTCGTTTTATTCGCAGGGAAACTAAACAACCTGACTCAAGGGTTAGGAAAGTAATTGCCTTTTTTCATATTTTACGAGTTTTTGAACCTGAAAACGTTGTAGTTTTCTTCTATTTTTTTACCAAGAGTGTTAGCTTTTTGTTTTTTTCTCACCTTAACTTTGTTCTTACTTTTGAACAAATTTCATCTATAAAATTTCTTTTAAATTTGTTTTCATAAAAAAGAGTGTATAAACATTTTGTAGCAAAAAAGAAATACCCCTTTGCAAAATAAAACACATCTGCTTTCTCTTACTTTTCTTTATTCTAAAATTATGCAAGAAAAAAATCTGAACTGTTTTTCACTTTGAACCTTCCCAAAGCTGCACTTCCGCTCAGATATACGCTTTTGCATCATTTCAGACAGCTTATAGTTATAGATACAGCGGTGCATGCGGTGAATGTTAACCACCTGGTAATAACTATCGTAGGGCTCCATGCTAAATCATATCAAATCCCTTTCTTTGAATCTTTCTACAACCTAAACTATGCAAAGATCTGATTTTAGAGTGTTAATTCTAATTGCTCGTTTTTCAACAGAGACGAGAGAGAAAGAGACGCGAAAGAAGTAAAATTCCTATTGAGTTATATATCAAACATGGAAGTTGAAGCCCTTTATGCAACAGTTACTGTTTTATTGGTCATTGAAGAAGGTTGAAATAAAATTAAAGTAAATTTTAGGCGAGCGAAACAGTCTTCAAAATTAAAAGCGAAAATGAAAAGAATACACTGCTGACAACCATTTGCACCATTTTTGAATAAAGATATTGTGCGTATAGAAAAGATACTGCTAACCGATAAAAGTAAGATCATTAATTAACAGAACACACGTCAAATGTTTGATCACATTTTTTGTTACTCGAACAGTCGCATGGATACCAGGTCTTTTAGAGACATATTAGGCGAAAATTCAGCTTTGACTGACAAGAGCCCAGATTTTAAAGTTAAGTTGTTTTCCTTTGGACAATATCCGGAAAAAGGAAGTACAAAGAACAAAAAGAGACAAATAGAATTTAAAATGCGTGTATGTGTATCGATGTAGGTTGTTCATTTGTCTTTAAAAAATGGTTTTCGAGATAAAATATCAACCGCATACTTGATATTTTTTCAACTTTACGAAACAAATAAAAAACAACACAGCGCGTGGTCGGTTTTCCGGGAATGCCATTTCAAACACGTTCATCTCCTAATATATATAGTTTCTTTTAATTCTCAAACACATCTCCAGTCTTCCGTCATTGTCAGCATTTTTATGACAGTTGAGGGTACTTTGTTAACGTTGCTTTGACGTAAATTTCCCGCTGAATCACAACCGTGTGACTTTCGGGTGTATGGTTCACCTGTGGTAATGTTACCTTTACAATTTTCAATAGAAATTGATATTCTTTCGAATAGGACTGTTAACAGACCTCAAAAGGCTTCAAAAGTAATATTGAATTAAGTTGGCGTTAATCACTTTCTAATTGTTTTTAAACTATTTGAACTAAAACGTCGTTTCTTTTGTTTCACGGCGTGCGGGTTGAAAAAACAAAAGAAACTAGTTTCAAAACGGACACAAGGTTTATAGAACATGGTTTTTTAAACAAATAAAGCTTTTATCACAATGTAGAATTAAGACAAAACAAACAGAAGATGATAAAGTATTTATTATGTAAATTCTCATCAAAACTCTAATATAGATTTCAATTAAATTGATGCGGCCTTTGAAGTGGCAGACACCAGAACTTTGGAGTTTACACGGTCAACAATAGCTTTTTTAGACATGAATGAAATTCTCACAGAATGAATATAAATGTTTTGACACTAAAGTTAAAAAAAAGGTTCTTTTTAGTGGTGTTTAGACCAGTGATTTAGAGAATGGGGTTTTCGAAAATACCTTATGCAGTCAAAGTATATGGTTGATCTCAAGAACATGATTTAAGATTACTCCGATAGAAAATATAATAAATTGTAAAATAATATGCAACAAAAATAAACAAAGTTTTTCTCACCTTAGTCAATAGCTTTGGGCGAATTCAATAAGTTGAAAAGCTTACTAATCTATGATTTTGCAGAATAAAGTCTTCTATCGATTTTACATCAATCAAATGTTTCGGGATCAGAGGTTTTCCTATAATGCCTTCTACTTCAAAGAAAAGCAGAAAACTCGCCTCTTAATCAGTTAATGTTTTACAAATAGAATATATGATACTCTTTCGGTTTCATCATTCATTTTAAGTCTCACGGTAAAACGACCAAAAATATTTCTTTCAGTAAAAAAAGGAAATGAACGTTACTGTTTTTTTCGACAGTATTTTTTGCCTACCCAATTTTTATTACTGTATCATGTGAAATGTCCCTGTTAAACTGATTTTACGTAATACAGCTTTAATGTCGGTGTTGTTCTTAGGGATAGAGAATGGAATTGCTGCATAATGTTTTGAGGCTCTTAAATATGCAAGAGCTCCTCCTTTAACAAAGTGCACCAACTTCTAATTATTCAATCCCGCAAATTTGAAGATAAAGTTTCTTCATGGGGACCTTTGTACTTTTAATAGCTGCAATAAAAAACGATTTATTGTGATCTTATCAAGGAAGACTTGAACAATGACATTTCATTTTATTTTTCGAGAGTTAGAAACTAGCAATTTAAACTTATATATAAGTGCAACACACCAGCTGGCACAAAAATATGAAGGTGAAGAAGTTGAAAATATTAGTAGTAGTACTGTCACTGGGTTAGTTATTATTTGCGTTTGCAACCTAGCCCTTATTCAAGTATAGCAATAATTGGAATTATAAATAATTCAATTATTTCTAAAATGTTAAAAATTTTAATAAAACTTATTGAACGCAATTTTTGTGTAAGGGAGGCGCTGCCAAAATATTTGCTTTTGCTTAAAGTCATTTCTGTAAGACATTTCTGCTAGCTATGATTTTACCTATTTTACAACTCAGTGGCAATCTTTATATATATAAAACGACTTGGGATACTTAAACATTCAAAAAGATTAACCCGACACGAATAGGTGAGGGTGTAACTTTAAAACTACACCGCAAACTTGAGCTTAATAAGTTATTATTTTTCTGTTCGAGAAAGAACAACAACAGCAATGGTTCATTTATCTGCGGATAAATGGAGCGAAGCGGAATGCATAAGAGCTGATAAATGGTTTCCTGAATTCCCCCAAGACCAAAAATGTGTGTGTTATGCGAACGAAAGGATGTGTGGTTTTGTATTTGCATATCAGTATTTAAGCAAAGAGAGTAGTAGTAGCCAGTCATTGTGGTCTATAGCTAGTTTTCAAACGTTTAACCATATTAAAGTTGTATTAAGATTTGGAAATACAGATTTATATGATGCTATGTTGTATAGGAATTAAATGGGTTGTGCTCACTTGCTAGACCCGCACCACATTTCAGTTGTTAAATTATTTAGCTGTGGGTGGGGGAAATCAGGAACAGAGATTTTCATATAGCAACTGTATTTACATTTTATAAAGTGAAACATGTTTAATACTTCTATTCCACTGAATCAAAAGACGTGTTTCACTCAATCTTAAAAAGTTATTTTCTAGTTTTCAATAGTTTTCATACCAAGATAAGGAGAGATTTTTTTAAGAAAAGAATTTTTAACTTTAACACAGAAGTTAGCATAGAAAAATTTAAGATTTTTCTTCAGTTAAATTTCTGTGTAAAAATTCATACCAGTGTTTGAAAATATATAGTTCAAGGTTCAGTTTGAGTCATTTACGGATTTGCACATGTTAATGTTGCACCAAACCAAATGTAGTTAAACCAGATTAGTTAAAAGAGAATGTCGTGTTTATAAAACTGATAACACTTGTGTGAATGAAACGTTAACTAAGAGGCTCTGAATGAGACTTTAGATATCTGAAAAAGCATATTTTTCAGGACTGATCTCCATTATGCATTTTCAGTTGTTAGTGATGGTTGGTTTGTTCAAAACAAGTGTGCTATGTTCATGCAATTTACTAATACCAACGTTGAATATTTTCAATCATATTACGATTCCATTTTTTCTAGTGTACGAAATTTAATATTAGCAACCAACCGATTGTTAAAAATGAGTTTGTCTCCAGGGCGATCACTGCTTTCTGTTGGGAAAGGGCCAGCTGCCCTAAAACTAAGTTCAGTTCGTTTGGTATAATAACATGGTACATATTCTTATGTTTAGGTTTTTTTTTTTCTTATGATTCGTTTTGGCAAAAATTTAGATGAATATGATTTCGGTAACTAAAATTAAATGAAGATAATATCCAAACCCCGAATGTTTCACCTTGAAAACAGGGTACGATCTATTAACTAGGAACTTCAATTTGGATTCGTTGAACAGATAAACAGTAGCGGTAGGATTGCTAAAGCTCTGTCCTACACTTTAACGTAGTTGTAGTAGGAATGAATTTTACTAAATCAAAACTTCAGAGCTATAAACTAGGATACAAAATACTAGGTATCATTTTTTGTGGTTTTACCATGTAGAAAAAGTTCAAAGGGAGAAGACTACGTTATCTCGTGCTATTTTCATCTCAAAGCCGTTCAGTTTTTATTTTCAAAACTAATGAAGTGATTTGTTCAGTATCGGCGCTTTAAAGAATAACAATGCCAATTCCTTTCTTTTATGTTATTAAGGTGAGAGAAATAGTACTTTTTTATTTTTTACAAGTAAAAAAAAATAACCTTAGGCAATATTTTTTTGAGTCAGAAATGGAAAAGACAAACCAGAAGCAAACAGTAGTTTATAGTTTTTATGGCTGAACAAAACACATATGTATAATAAAGAGCTCTAAGCAAATGAACAAAACTTTATTTAAGGGAGAGAGGAGCTTATTTTAAAAACCACATCTTGTCATAAAACCCATACTTCTTTCTTCCTTTTCATTTAAAGCAATTTAAATATCAAATTCTAAGAAAATACTGAGAGCTTTTTCATATCAATGTAAAATTATGTATTAATAGTGTGGTTTGCTTATCGCAATTTCCGTTGAGTTCGCTTTTATTGAAACTACTTACAAAAAGTTACTAACAAGTACGGGACTTTAAAACTATACAAGTGGGTTTTAACAGATAAAATGTTTCGTGTGTAGAATGCACTTGTTCAATCTCAGCAAAAGGAACCAATGTGCCTTACAGATGAGAACATTTGGTTCATTCCTATTTTTACTAAATGTAGATTCATTAAAAAAATCAAATATTTGTTTTTTCTTGGTGTTAAAGATTGTATTGTTTTTTCGCTGATAAAACGATAAACCCCTAGGGCTAATCAAACACATCAAACATGAGGCACAAAATCATGATTACCGAGGAACAGTTTATATCTTACGAACCTGATAAAGGGTGAACAAGAAACTTTATCTTTTTATAATAATTCTATAGATGCTTCTTTAAAACAAGTAAACTGGTTGAGGGGAAACCTAAATACAACCATCTAAGTTAGAACAAGTCAATTGTTAAATAAAAGTAAAAACAGTGCTAGTAACAAGATGATGACGCCTTTCTATGCCATTTTGAAGTGTCAAAATACATTTTTCTGTACAAATCAGCCTTAACTAAAATGTTATAACCCAAAGCAAAACTAAAACCTATATAATATAATGAATTAATCAGAATAACCAAACAAGACAGTCTAAAACTCTGAGGACTATAAGGTTAGATTGCTCTGCAACTCTGAAGTTTTATTTGGTTCAAAGACCAAAAGTAATCGAAACCTTGACAAAAGTTCAGGATTATTGTTGATTTTTTATGTTAACATGACATGTTCAGATTTATAAAGTTATGAAGTTGCTGCAACAAACAGCTTTTACATATATGATTCCTTTTTATCTTTTATCCGCTAAGGCTCTTTTCTGGTTTTTCAATGAGTAACAAAGGTTTTCGTTTTAGATGAGTTTTACTAGGCCATCCCCGCATATTTTTATGTTTACAGTCGTACGACCGAATCAAAATTTAAAAATTTGCAAAAAAAAAAAGTAGAGGCCGTTGTTAATGTAAGTATACATAAGATGTTGATACAAGTTGATTTTATTTAGTGTTCTCAGTTAAAGTATTTTTGTACAGGATTTCGTACAATTCATAACTTAATAGTATTGTACTGTGTATTCATAACTCATTCTAATTTATATTTTACGATACGAGCAACTGAACCCATGCAGTTTGACATTTTTTGTGAAATGATGCGACATATCGTAAATTTTATACACGCAAAAGACTAAGTAACCGGTTATTTAAATTTTGTTTTGCCCGACCGATTGATCCTATATTTGTGCTCGAAAACGACTGTAAACGTAAAAATAAGTAGAGATGTCCTTAGAGTATTTCACTAGTTTGGCCCTAATCACAAACTTTGACTGACAAAACATTAAATTTCCTACAGTTTAAAAGCTACAAATTTTTATAAATCTGCGATTAGTAGTACTTGAACTGTTGTATTTGCTGAACTTCTATCTTTTTTTATTCCGCTTCAATAACACAAAAATCAGTTCAGGCACTAAAAATGAGCGTATAAAACATGTACTATATTATGAATTGACGAAATTAATAAAAGTAGAGTGAAGTAGTTATGAAGATGCCACCTCATATGTAAAGAACCTAATAATTAACTCAACGGATTAAACAGTTGCAAACTTGAGGTTAAAATGTACGGAAGACAAAAGCTCGTCGCTATGAAACATAATGTTTATCTTAATCATTCCTCACATATAGTTCTGGAGCTTGTCATATAAAGAACAAGAATACTTGAATAGAGGTGTGTTGAGGAAAAATGAAAAAAAAAACCATTGATGTTTTCAATTATAAATTTTCTCAGTTATTTCAAACATTAATAAGCAATAGAAAATTCATTATATGATATCTCCCATTAATTTTAAAACGTAGTTTTTACTGCAAGAAAGAAGGGTTACATTTTTTTATAGTTCGGTTTGATATTGTCATATTTATCATTTTAAAAGTTGTACATTTTCATTTGATTAGCTCGGTCAGCTAGACAACGTCACAGCCGATATTGCAGTATATTCTGCAGCTCAGTCAGTGATTATTCTCTACGGATACACGGACTACTGTATTTTATAGTCAAAGAAATATCTCATTCGTTTTGCGCTGTTAGGTTTCTATTGCTGTTAAAGAACAATCCGTATAAAAGTATAATTTCCGCACCGGGATATTTCAATTAACATTGCAGGAAAATAAATTGCTGTTAAAGTCGGTGCGCAAACTAATTTTGTTTTCACGTGGGAATGAATAAAAGTCAATAAATATGCCAACTTTCATTTGAGATCTGAGCAATTTTGCCGAAGGTATCCATTCGGCTGGGCAAATTTTTGTGAGTTTAGCATTTGCTTAGGTTAAGATTTTTTTACGCTTAGAGCTTACGAGTGCTGGCTATATGGGCGAGCAGAGCCAACAGCAACAAAATTTCTTTAATTAAAATGCCTTCTTCCATTTTAATTGTTGTTTTGGTCTTATCATTTTTTTTTTGTGTTTGAGATTTTTCGAAGTTTGTGGTCTTTTATGTTGCTACCTTTAAAAATGTACCTTATCAAATTTCGAGTGAATAAAAACATAGTTACACAAAAAAAACTTATTTACCATTAAGAAAACAGCTAGTTTTACTCATACGTTAAGCATAAACATATGTTAAATGTGCCAAATCTATGCTTACAATATGTTTAAACTTTCTTGATGGAATGTCATTTTAGTTTTATAAGAAAAAATACTTATTGAATTTTGTTGCGCATGCGCTTTATTCTGTCATCATTTTAATAGCTTTCGTAAGAAACTTGCATTTTTGGTTTTGGCGTCCTTTTACTAAGTGTTCTTGAACATTTGTTGACATTATTTTCACAAACCTATTTCAATTCTAAAATCCCAATATTGACCAAAATGATTGCAAAAATAATTTTAAAAAAATGAAAGATAAGAAATATGTTAATCACCAAATGAAAGTTTTGGACACGAAAAAAATGCAAACATCTGGAAAGAGTAATTTTGTGTTTTCATTAGAAAGATACAAGGTTCGTTTTACTTTTGTTTAAACAGGAAGGACAAAATGCCGCCGGTAAAATCTTTATCTGTTTACAGATTTGCTAATGCCCTTTTGTAAGTAGGGCAAGAATCTTAAAGCACAAGCCCCTTGAAAAGGTGTTTATGTTTAAGATCAAATAAATAGGTATTATCTTCCATGTTATTGGCTGAGATTCGCATCATTTCCGACAGATAAATATTGTTGTAATTCGTCCTAATAACCGAGAAACGCTGCAGTCGCTTTGAAATATCAATTTAAAATGACGTTAGAGAAATAATTGAGTTTCTTTTAATAAATAAAATATACGATTAAATTGTTACTGTATAAATACTTTAATAGTGACTAATTGATTCTTATTGTGTGTAAATCTGATAATTTACTAAAGAAATGAAAAACTCTGCAACATCTTAACGAAACTATAGCATAAGCAACTGTTATGATACTTTTTTTTTTTCAAAATAAGAAGCTGCTTTAAATGTGAGGAAGACTATTTTCTTGCGAAAACTGGTTTGTCAAAAAATAAACAGCTATTTAACTAAAAATTAAGAGGAGTTGAAGGTTTTGTCATCTTTAAAACTCGCCGAAATTAAATGAGCAGCTTATAGCTAAAATGCAAATCATTACATTTAACCAAGGTTATGTAAAATAAAACCATTCATTATTAACAAAGGTCTTACTTAATCTGCGTTATATACTTTTACTAGAAATGACGAGATTCAACGCCAAGCCAAGACAATTCTCCAAACATATAAAAATTTGCTGAAAATAAATATAAACTGTAGCACTATGGACTCTAATGACACTCGCCTTAATATCTTTAATGTTCCGAGATTTTTGTTATATAAACTCTAACATGCAGACACTTAGATAAAAATGAAAACTTTGACGGTAAAGCCTTTAAATCATGCTATTTATGCTATGGGCATAAATTAAATGACTGGAGGCTTTAAAATGTCTTGTATAAAAAATAAAAGTCATCATGGTCTATGTAAAGGTAGCGTATTTGACGTAGATGGAAGATCTCTACGTTCTAGCCTCAAGGTCCCGGGTTCGAACCTCCGCTTTGCTGAGATTTGAATCTAGATGTGAAATTCTTTTCCGCCAAAGCTAACTCAGCCTTCCATCCTACCGAGGTCAGAAAAGGATAGCTAGCATCTACTGGGAGCTAACCGAAAATAGATTAGTGTCCCATCCAGGGGGAGTCAGAGATTCTCGCACGCTTCACACTACAGAAAGCGCGGCATAGGCACCAGCTCCCATGAGCGACTGCTGGGCTCAGAAAAGGATTTAGCTTTAGCTAGCTAATAAAAAATAAAGGTTATATATCACCGAGTATGTTTCTCAAATTTTTAATTTTTCTAAAGTTTGATTTTTTAATCACAACAAAATAATCACTCATTGAGCATCACGACACAGCGCATGGAGACCATGTGAAAACTAAATAATCAGAAATCTTCGATTTTTTGATGAAATATCAAGTTTGCTTCTTTGCATATTCAAGCAGAAGTTCTCAAAAACTGACCGAAATTGAACACTCTTCAATAATGGTTGTTGCCCACTGCACATTTATACAGCGTGAAAATTCAGTATTTGTCATATCTGATGTATAGACATACAAAAAAAATATTTCTGAAAATTCTCATTAAACGTCCCGCCCTTTGTTTCTACAATAAAGTGGCTAAAGGGCCCGTTTGTTTTCGGCACCTCATGCAGAAAATGGCCCATCTACAATTCTCCAACTGAGTTGTTTAAGGCTGCTATAAGATCATTGTAAGGATACCTTCTTTTTTAGATCCTTAAAGAAAACTTAAGTTAAAAACAAAATACTAAGAATAAAATACTTTAAAATATAGAGAATAGGGTGTACAATTTTGAGGACTTATAAGATTACAGGCGGGAGGGGTAATTAGATTAGTAGTAAACAACTTTGTCATCTCACGTGGGTTTAATGCATTTAGCCACCATCTGTTAGACTATTTATTATTCTATTAACGATAAACAACAGCTGGTTGAAGCATGCTAGTATCCCATGAGAAAGTTTCTACAAAGAATAACGCTGTAAGCTCGTACGATTTGTTGTTTTACTTCACACCAAGCCTCTTTGCCTACTCTTTGATTTGCCAATGTGATCTTTTAATAACCAAACGCACAGCTGCGTAAAAAGATCTTATTGCTGATTTAATTTGATTTTAAAAGCATTAAACTGATATAAATTCTGACTAAACAAGTGAAATTTGCTCAGTCACTGGAGATCGCTCGTCCAAGGCTCAGCTCATCCCCCTAGTTCAGCCATCTCAAGGCTTTGTAAGTTTGAACTCAAAGGTTTTACCCTTTTCCATCGGTTTTTCATTTAGCTTAGTTTATTTCATGAAATCTAACCTATCTACACACCTTTTTCATCATAGATAATAATCTTACGTAGAAGTTTGAGGTTGATATAAATTCCTAGGCTTAGGCTGAAAACGATGCAGCATACAAGTAAGTCGACAGTAAACAACACAGTTCATCTTTTTGTAGAAATATGACAAGTGATGTCCAACCAATATTGAAAATATAAGGAAAATAACTCGTAAAAAAACTTGGCTTGCATAGCAAAAATTAAAAGGAAGGGCACGTGTGGTCAACAGGTTTTCCTTGCGCATGATTTATCGTTCAGGTTATTCCTCTGATATCTTCCTAACTGTTACATAATTTGATAAATTTGAACCTATTCCAAATGAGCTAACTGTTATTTTATCTCTGATTTACTTTTTCGGTGTGGGAACGATTTTTTAGAAATTGAAATATAGTTATTTTGTATCGCTTCTGGGTTTCAAAAGTTTTGATACACCTTTGTTATCCTCAGCATGTTTTCAGAACGTTATATTGTCCGGAGCCAAAGCAAATATTTTAACACAAAAAAGACATTTTGCATCGTTATCTTTAAAACAACATCTATATTTCAGATTTTTTCCACTAGCAAACGCAATATTCTTTAGAGGAATTGGTTAAATATTGGATTTTCATGTTATTGAATGCTGTGTTCTTTTTTTAAATATAAATATGTAGTCTGTACATTGTTGCAAATCTTTTTCTGTGATTTTCGCATAAAAACAAATGTTTTCCCTAAATCTCACTCGGTTTCCATGGAACTGTCAACTACAACAATGCATTAGAATTGAATAAGCCTTTAATAATACTTTGTTTTAGATTCATCTATCATTTTATCAGTTTGAAATCTTAATTTTTTGATTACAAAGACCCTATGGCCTATCTGTAAAGAATTAGTCTGTTGGTAAAATGCAAAGCAAGAGATGTTAACAACTTGATTTTATTGACGATTCACAAAAATTTTAATTCGTCTTTTACCTACAAAGAAGCTTTTTTGCAAAATATTGACTTTTTTGGCGAAATCGTAGGACAAAGTATTTCACACCAAGCACGATACCTTTCTAAACGAAGAGTTCGTTTCATTAGAAATACACATAACTCAAAAAAGTTCAGAAAAAAAAAACAACAGTGGTGATAACATATAATATGTTTTCTTAATGTGATTCAACATAAACTGACGTTAAAACCGTTTCTAAAGGTTTACTGTCTTTCATTTGATCCCGTTTTTTCTACACACACTACCTCTTGTTTGTAATGTTGTGGTGCAGGAAAATAGCCGCAGGTCTTTTCTATATATATATATATATATACATATAAAAAAATCTTTGAGATTCAGTTGTAGATAAATCACCTCGTCATAAAAGCATTTGTGATTTGAAGATAGATAAAACAACCCTTTATAGCGATTTCAAATCTAATTGTAATTTGAAAATCTAAATCTGCCTTTGGTATAAGAATGCAAAATGAAGTACAACACTTGGGAAATTAATCTTATTGAAAACAAAAATGTACATTTGCAAGACAAAAATATTAATTATCACGACATCAATATCAAGTACGTACCAGTTCAGCAAAATGTATCAAAATTCAAAATTTTATCGACTTTTTTTTAATAAAAAAAGTGAAACTGTGATTAAGTTTTGAAAGCAAATTTAAACTCATCCATACACGATTTCAATCAAAGATGGGTATCTCGTTTTACCAACTGACGTTTATTCTGTGTTAAACGTGATAACAGTCCTTCCCAGCCCCTATAATCCGCGACTTTTTCATAAGAATTGATAAATACCCGTGGAGGCAAAAATAATAAGAAATCTGCTTTCTAGAAAACTTTATATTTATAAAAATACCGCGATGTGAAAATAGTTTTCAGTTAGCATTGCTCAAATTATTTTGTAGGATGAGGTTGACAAAATTACTATAGTAGCTGGGGAGCCTTTCTCACACTGCCTCCGGGATTCAAACGCCAAAAATAAAATTGTTAATTAATGAATATTTATAAAGCTACAAAAACAGGGAAAAATTAAAATGCTACTGTTTGTGTACATTTTTTGCGTACATGTTATAACTTACTGCTGCAGGGAATATGTTTCACTTTTTATAGTGGTTCACATTATTAATATCTATATGTTTTTAAAAGTGTTAGTTCATTTGTTCACCTCTATTACTATAATAACAATATCAAGGCACTTAAGTAAGTGTTTTTCGATGGTTATTTGAACTGCTTTTTATTTTTTCTCTTTTTCCAGTTCCACTTTCTTTTCAATTCCCTGGTCATGGTGGATACAACCAACTTGGGGGAACCTTTGTCAATGGAAGACCTCTTCCGGACTACATTCGTCACCGCATTGTGCAGCTTGCTGCCTGCGGCGTACGGCCATGTGAAATTTCTCGCCGTCTACTAGTTTCGCATGGATGCGTGAGCAAAATTTTGGGGAGGTATTACGAAACTGGTGCTATACGGCCTGGTTCCATTGGTGGAAGTAAGCCCAAAGTTGCAACCCCACCCGTGGTTGCTAAGATAGTCCAGTACAAACAACAGAATCCTACCATATTTGCATGGGAGATTAGGGATCGATTAGTTGAAGAGGGGATTTGTGATCGAGATAGTACTCCAAGTGTTAGCTCCATTAATCGAATTCTTCGCAATAAAGCTGCAGAACGAGCAGCACAGTATGCTATGCTTGAAAGAGAACGGCAGCACTTAGCAAATGTATATGGAATTCACCCATGGTCAAATTCATTCCATGAACACAGTTTCCAGTGGCCGTACCTGCCATTCGCAAGTCACCCAGGTCACGAACAGCCTAATATCAGGGATGGTATTGACTATGAACAAAATAAGTTGAACCAAAATAGCAGTAAAAGATTTGAGCCAGACCTCACAGAAACGTCAGTAGTCACATCAACCACTACAATAATACGGGACGCAGTGGAAGAACAAGAAAGAGGGAACAAGGAAGTTTCACAGCCACTGACAAGAAAAGAGGAAAGAGGTACAATATCATCTACTATCTTTTAGTAAATAAGTATAGCTGCAATGTAACTTCATCATTTGATGCGCTGATAGCAGTCAATATGAAAAATTGGTAGTGCCACTAAGTTTACTATAGTATCAATAATAAACTATCAACATCACTGAGCCGGTTTGTACCATAAGTTAGCAACAATGTTATGAAGGATCCTCGTGGTTACGTACGCAGCTTAACGATGCGGTTTTGAATCATGTTGAGGTCACAACTTCGAGGCTTGTGCAAACTGTTCTCACGATGATCGTTTACAACGTTATTGCTAGTAAATATTAGTAATTAAAGTGTAACTACTATTACCAGCAGCTATGGAACTTTCAACAACAGCAGCTAGTACTCTTAACTTTAAGTAGTAGCAGTATAATAATAATAGTAATGACAATAATAATAATAATAATATTGTCTTTATCTTATAAATAGAACACATATCTATATTTAGAATTGTACAAATTAAAAAGATTTAAACAATTAAAATAAATAAAAATTAGAATATCTCAAATTCCTAAATTATTGAAAGCTGATCTATCCATAAATATTGCTTTTATTACATAGATATGAGTGTTTTACCGAAAAATAGAGAACTCGTATTTTCCATACGATACTACATCCGGGATACGTGTGAGATATTTCCATATCTTCACTAGCATATCTTTACTAGTGAAGATATCGCTGAAGTCTTCCTTTGTTATTCCTTTGATATTCGTCCAATTTACTATATTTTCGAAACACTCAAGATATCAATGAAAGAAA
>ERZ1740055.70-NODE-70-length-16456-cov-7.873300_pt1 | contig 16456 bp, 7 predicted proteins | sample MGYA00581747_ERZ1740055 | MGnify/ENA primary metagenome ERZ1740055 (study PRJEB43018, sample SAMN04849739) | marine metagenome | isolation source: floating plastic debris | place: Pacific Ocean | collected 2008-08-28 | study: EMG produced TPA metagenomics assembly of...
TAACCTCACGGACTCGTTCACTACACTCACTCATGAAAGATTTTTCAACACTCGAAGATCAACTTTGTATCTCCGTACACTCTTGTAATATTATCTACTCACTCGTGCACTACTACGATTATAGAGACTGAATGATCATCGGGGTTATGATTAGTGACACTGAGTTTATACCGCGGTGTAAATATTTCTCCTCCCTCAGGGAATCCGTACCCCTCAGGAGTAAAATCACTAGGGCCGTCGCAGAGATTGCACCGCCCCTCCCCCCCTCCTATTTTTCTTCAACTTTACGATACGGTTGCATTACACACACACACACGCATATATATATATATATGTGTGTGTGTGTGTGTGTTCAGTCTTGATCTATTTGACAGTGTGTGTTTACAATAAATGTTTTCAACTTTTGAAGTTATTACATTTTGGTTGAGCGTGTTATTACAATTTGGGGAGACTTCAATTATTGCAGAATGCCGCAAGAGTTTATTACAAAATGCGTTGTCAAATTTATTGCAAAATGCGTTAATTTTATAACAATGCGTAGGTTATTACAAAATGCCGAAGACCTATTACAAAATGTGTAAGTTATTACAAAATCCGATATTACTAAATCCCGCACAACACAATATATGTTTCACAGAAGCATGTTTGGTACTAAGTTTTTATCCACATTTTATTATGCATGTATTCGCGCCGCATTTCTTTCAAATGGCGTTTCTTTTTATCTCTATATTTTCTGATAAGAATTTAACTTCCATAATCTAATCTAAAATACAAAACACATTTAAAGTTACAACTAGTACTTTTGTATAAGCGAGATAAAACTGATTCTTGACAAGCAACTGCCTTCCCTTTTTTTCGCAATGTTTTTTTTTTTCTGGTACACAGCTTCAATTTGTTTTTACTTTGTTTTGATTTTTCAAGCGAATTCAGTCGTGGTATTCTTATTATCGAGTTAGTTTTTGTTAAAACAAGTAAATGCAACACTGCATCTTTTCTCGAAGACCTGATGTGGCCTTCTAATGTCAGAAAAGCATAAACTGGCAAATATTACTTATAAAAATATATATAAAAGATAGAAAAGAGTCGTCCGTGAAAGATGAAAAATGAATGTACAGAGTGAAGGCTGAAAATAGTTCATGATAAACAGTAAATATAGTAAACGCTTTTAAAATTGAAACCTTTGTTTCCTTTCAATTAATTTTTAGTCAGAATGATATTTTTTATTTGTCTTGCGATTTAAACATTGTGATTTGACATTAAAAGATGAAGAACTATCGTTGGAGGCAACTGCTAACAAACCGAACAAAATGTTTGAAGAAACGTTATTGGTTTTTAAAAGATTATGAAGCAGGGGGGGGAACGAAATCCCCAGAGGGGGCCAGGGGAGTAATCTCTAGTGAATTCGCCCTCGAAGGGGCGATATCCTTAGTGAATCCGCCTTGGAAGAAAATTTTTCTTTTTTTTAGAGGGGCGGATAGGATGGGGGGAGCGAAATCTCTGGAACACAGTTACAGCTCTCTTATCATCGGAGCTATGGGTCACAACTGGGAAGGCAGGTCATTTTAGTGGGTCATTCAATTTTTATCGCCAATATCAGGCGATAGAAATTGCGAGCTCGTATTCTAATTGTTAAATAAAATAACGTTTTTATAAATACTCCTTGTCTACGGTGGCTCTATTTTCACTGTTCAAAAGAAAGAAAAGCCTAAATTAAAAGCGCATAATAATGAAAGTCATTACATAAACAAAAACAACATATAAAAAAAAACTTATAAGCTTATATTGTAGATATATTTATTATAGATAAATTTGCACAAACGTTAAAAGAAGGACCAAGATATGTACAATTTTTACAAATGCTAACCATTTTCAACACGGCAGTTAGTAAATACTAAAGAAGTTTACAAGTTTTTAATATACTGTTTTTGATTGTTTCTTAAAGGTACATGCTTTACAGTTTAGCAATTCTTTTTTTTGAAAAACAAAACGAAACCCGTTTAGGATGTTTTGAATTTGATTTCAATAACTACTAGTTTCGGGTACCGGGATCTGGAGCTGTTATAAAGTACAAAACACTTTTTCAGTGTTTTACTGGTGCCACATAGGAAATTTTTTGTTTAAAAACCCTTTGTTAAAGTATAAATTAATCGTTTATGGAAACCTTTTTTATATCCGAATATACTCGCATATTACTTTCGTTTAAAACTGCGCAGTTCGGTATAAGTTTATAGCGCTTTTTTTTATAGTACTCAAATACTTATACTATGATGCACTGACAACAGCAATTTGGTTAGATAGCAAACTACTTTTCTATAACCATAAAGACTGAATAAACATGTTTTGCGAGCTACTAATCCTCATTTTCAACTTCGCCATAATCTTAAGTTCTGTTTTCTTCAATTAAGAAAATTCATTGTTGAGCTCAGCACACCTAAATATGTAAACTACGAAACAGATTTTTAAAAAAAGGTTTTTAGGTTTTTAGCACCGACTCCAGAGTTTTACAACTGTATATTGCAGAACATGGACGCATTTGTGTATTCGCACTTAAGGAACACATTGATTCAAGGAACAATATTACGATAATGAAGTTTTATCCACAACCATCTTAACTCAGCTTTGCTTAGAAGGCGAGCATTAGACAGGCTTCAAAGTTAACAAAAACTGCATGGTTCACAGCAAAAACCCGGTAGGAATACATCCTTAAATAAATTGATATCTGTATCAATTTGGTAAATTTTTACGTTTTAAGTCGTGGAGGAAGTAAAGAATGCTTACTGACATTTCGAACTGTAGTCCTTCGTCAGGCATTCACTCCGAAAACGTCAGTAAACATTCTTTACTTCCACTACGATGTAAAACTTAAAAATTTACCATATTGTTTCTATCGAAACGCCGAGCAGCATCCCAGTTGAGATATCTGTATCTATTATAGCGAATTAGCGCGTCAGTAGTCTCTGAACAGCAAAACGCGAAGACGGCGCGATGCATGTGGAAATACATCGCTTTCTCCCCAGGTAGATCATACAGTTACGAGATTTTCTCCCAGAAAGTTGCTTTACAACTCATTAGAACGCCTTTAGCACGAAGTGCACAGCGCTTCTTTCCTAAATCTTTTCCACAGCTTGTTTGTTTACATCTTTATCGATATTGGAACACTTTCGTTATCGGTGGTTTAGAATATGAATTTCACACTGAATAACCTTGAATATGTGATTTGCCTCGAACACACAGTAATTGGCTGTTTCTTGCTTGCATTTTCAAAGAAATTCACCGACGCGTTAAACGACAATAACTGAGTTTTTCATTCTGCGTCGGCCTTTTAAAATACTGTTTAAATTCCACGTTAAATTTAAACAATCTTAGACCGTTTTTTTTGCCTAAGGGGAAAAGTAGTGCCAACACAGCCGTTAAAAAATACATATCTTTATGCTTGCTGTTTAAACAGCAGTTAAATTGGTTTTAGCGTTTAAGTGCCGCAGCCTTGATCGCATCACTATTAAGCAAAATCTTTAAAACTTTTAACAAGCCTTTTGTTCAACCAAAGTGTTGAATTGGTTACAAATAAAATTGTTATGTTCACGCTAGTGGTTATATGTGTTGGTATTTACAAGGGCTTATTTTAACAAAAATATCAACCGGTGCAGCTGTGAGGAAAGATACAATGCTCCAACCGTCAAACTGCGCAAACAAATCTCCACAGGTGTAGATTAACAAAACATGTATCGAAGAAAATTATCCAATACTTAAGTTTTACTATAATAATCAAACCCATTCGCGTTGTTCATTTAACAACAGTTTTCAACCGCGAGGGTAACTCCAGAACATTCCGTGAAAAACCCCTGCAAAAACCGGTTTTTCAGATTTGTTACTTTCAATCTGCTCATTTCCGATATCAAGATCATTTTTATTGCGCAATACGTATTTTTAAAAAAATGGTTAAAAAGTTGCTTAGTCTTTTTAATCACATTTTAGAGTATTTGGCAATCTACTTATTGATATTGTGCGTGTCAAAATTGTTATCACTTCTGCGTCTTTTAAAAGAAAGGATTTTGCAATCCGTGTCTTAATTTTTCCAGTTCGATTATTTAGTTTTCGACCTTATAACCGGTGTATATACGTATTTATCTCGGTATATGGGACCTACACTGGCCATTAATAAAGTAGCTAAAATTATGACAAACGCTAAGGCTGACAGATGGTCGCAGCCAGGTGGTAAATTGAATGAGGAACTGACCTCTTTCACAATTTGCTTTATCGGCTTTGTTTACAGCGACAATTCTTATCAGTGTGCATTTAAATACTAAATTCCCATCAACCTTTGCGTGACGATTTCGGAATCTCAGCTGTCTGTAAAACATTCTAATTCATTATTTAAAACAAGTAACACTCTAACATGAATATTTATTCAACTTTTTTAAAAGTTGTTTTACCTAGTTTTTAAACTTGTAGCAAAGTATTGTAATTTTAACACACACCCGAAAGATGTTTAAGTTGGACGCGATGTAAGAAGTTGCCTCGACTTCCGTTTTTAACAGACCTCGCTTCCTCGAAACAAACGGGAAAAAAAGAGAAATTATAATCAAAGTTTAATTTAATTCTGTCCATTTATAATGCCACTCAACCATGTCGCGTAGGAGGAGACTTTACCATTGTTTCGACTTATGAATGGGATTTGAATCAGAGAGTGTGTTAGCAATTCGCACTTTAACACAAGTCGCGACCGAGTTCACTTCTCTTTCTTCATCGTGTTTTTAAAGCAACTGGCCCAACTTGGTGTAACAAAACCCATTAATCACCGTTAAAGCCATTTTCCTTGACAGAGGTGCGAGTCAGTTAAAGATCAATCTACTGATTGTTTAATGTAGGCTCCGTTTTATTTAGGAAAAGTAAGTTTTGTTTTTACAAGTCAATGAATGCCTGTAGTGAAAAATTTCTGGTCTCGTTCTGTTCTCAGGATGACCCCAGAGACGAACGTGCTGGACGCTTTGGGGACGGAGTTTAGTTCTTTTCATCCGGCGTTTTTCAAAAGCTTTGTCGACGATTATTCAAGCGACGAGGAAATGTGCAAGAGTGCTGACGACCATATGTGGAAAGGATTTTCACTTCCACCAACACCACCCATTACACCGGTCTGTTCGCCACTTTCTTCACCTGTCTCCGACTTCACCGATCGCGAGCAGCCATTCTGCGCTCACGGCCTTGACGATGAACCAGACTACTGCGAGGAGGCTTCGATATATTCTCAAGATGAAGAACTCAAAGACATTCTCATAAAAGACTGTATGTGGAGTGGAAGCAGTTTTGACAAAAGCAATTCAGAGAGACAGAGAGTGCCTAATCAACTCGACAGAGAACGCTTACTATGCCAAACACCGCCGCTTGGAGATTTAAACTCTCGGATTCTAAGCGTGGACCCGTCGGAGATTTTTCCTTTCCCCCTAAATGGCGACACAGAAGATAAGGGACACACACATGAAGGAATAGAACATTCAGACTCTGGTGAGTAACGAGTTTTGATTGGTTTAATTTCTAAAAAATACCGGCCTGTAAATTTTTACGCATTTCATTCATAAGCGTAGTCACTATATCGTAGTAATGTTCGGTTAACTGTGTCTTTGTATGATGTTGGTTTTCCTCATGTTATTACTGACCGTTGAAGTTCTCTTCATAAAAACACGTGTATTAACTTGATTAAATTTTTTTCCCGCTTTCAGAAGAGGAAGTCGATGTCGTTACTATAGAGAAAGCGACGAAGCGAGAGCCAGAACCTCAAGCAACCAATGAATCAAACGATAACATACCACCCACGGTCGATCAAAATAGCCTTCCAATTACTTCATCCGATGCCTCCACATTCGAGGAACCGGACGATGATAAAACGTCTTTTACTGGAAAAATTCGGGCGAAAAGACGGCGAAAGTCCTACACGGAAGAACTGGGATTACAATTAAGACAGCACAGTAAGGAGTCTAAAAATAGCAGTAGTTCATCTGGTGGTGAAAGCGATGAGTCAGAAAATGACTCCGATTTCACGCGTGCCTCTCACAATGTCCTAGAAAGGAAACGACGGAACGATTTAAAACTAAAATTCCAGCGGCTTAGAGACTCTGTTCCCGAACTAAAGGATAACGAGCGAGCTCCCAAAGTGTCTATTCTGCGAAAATCATGGGAACATATTCTTCGTGTAAAAGAACAGGAGAAAAAACTCCTTTTGGAGCTAGAAAAACAAAAGAAACTGAATGCAAGTCTGCTAAAACGTTTATTAGACTTAAACGACACGAGTAATTGAGATCTATTTATTGATCTGTTAGGAGTTATTTGTATGAACTTGAAAAAGAAAAAAAAACGGGGCATCCTTATTCGAAGGTACATAAACTAAGCAAAATTACGTAAGTATAGAGAGAATTCAAATACTGGTTGCTGTTAAAATTGAATTCACAGAAATAGATTAACAATATGAAACCGGAACGACAAAAGAACAGAATTTTACATGTACATAAAATTTCACGAAAAAGTTCTAAATAGCGTATATCTTTTCAAGCTGAAGAAAGCGTAGAGCGCTTTTCAAAAACACTAGCTGCTTTAATTTAGAAACGAATCAAAGAATGAATGGGTATGTCGCAATCGTTGCCTTTTTGTATCTTATTAATGCACCCAAAAAGCACTTTTTGTAAAAAATTCACCGAGAAATCTACAAAATAAAACCCCATTGCCACTGAAGTTTGCCTCAGTCGAAGATTAAATAAAAAACTTTTAAGGACTGCGATTTTTTCATTGTCCTTACGTTAAGTTTCCCAAAACCTCCTAAATCTCCTCTGTTGAAATGAATGAAAGAAAATTTGCATGTTTACACAAGAGAAAGACAAAACTGCATAAATTAGCATTTATTTGAAATATTGTTTGATCATCTTTTGTAGTAAATGACAACTTTTGTAGAAACTTTGAGCTTGTCATTTTAATAACCATGTCTCTTGGTCTTTTGTTTGACGAGAAACATTATTCAATACTACTTTTTAAAGCTAATTTAAAGCTAAGAAATTCAGATAATCTCTCTCCTTTATGGTCTTGAGAGCGCGCTAGGCTTAAGACTACGGTGTCCCGCTGAGACATTTGTAGTTGTTTGGATTTCGCTAAATCTTTCACTAATTATTAAATTCTAGTATAACTTGTTTTGATTGTAACATCGAGTTGAGTTTTATAGCTCTAATTTAATAATTTCAAATGGTTACATCAACTTACACTAATGAGAGTTAAACAAGACATGAAGAAGAACGTACTTCAATGCAACTGATTTTTCATGGAAATCAAATCCCTAAAACAGGCGCTGAAAAAAACAAATTATACTTTTTAAAAGATTGACCGATCAGGCAATTTCTCGAGCGTGCTTCTAGATTCATCTAGTTTAAATCATTTTAACAGATTTGTACTTGAACACAATCCGGCATTATATTTTAACCAAAGGAGGATATTTTCAAAATTTAACGCCACAAACCGCTCTAAAACTTAACAAAGTATTTTAAAAACGCATTAAGTTTCAAGAATATCGATTTCCTATTCTTAGTTGTACCACGAAAGGGTTTACAATTTCAATATATCTTTATCAACATCTACTTCGAACTCAATTAGACTTTTTAAAACTAAAAAGTACTAAGTTAATGAACATTATCGGGCCGATAGTGACCAAGGAACGAAATTATTGTGAAACCTTAGCATTAACTGCTCGCACACTCCAACACGCGCGATTGTAAACACTCGGATTTCGAACGCACTTACGTTGTTTGTATATATTCAGCCTGTAGAAAGGTGGTCAGAGAATTGTTATGCAAATACGTAACTCGAATGCCAGGTGTCGATTCTATAGAACCAAAATAAACCTATTGTTATTTGCAGCTGTCGTTTCACAGCGTTGACTTCATACAGCGTAAATTTATATAAACCTTTGGAGAACGGCGTTTTTTTTTTCTCTCTTTAGTTGTCTTAGTGAAAACTAACAACAAACCTATATAATGCCTTTTAAAAGTTCTTTTCTCTTTCCCTTCTATTTGTTTTTTTTTTTCAGACACAGCCTTACCTAATCGGAGGTTAATCTTCCCGTTTATTGTATTACGATATTTTATTTTATCGTAACCGTCGTCTAATGGTCTCGGAAAGTCGTGATATAGCTGTGGTTTTACATTTGGACTCGGAAACTTGAATTCATTTTCCTATTTTGAGATTTGACTTCAAGTTTATTTGACTTATATCACAGTGACTTAGTCTTAATGGAGTTTAATTCTTACAGTACTGCTTTCTTGTTGTTTTGTCTTGTATCAAAGAACTTGTTTTATTATGAAATAAAACAAGGAAAATCACGGGATACCAGCTAATAATTTTCGCGCGAAATCTATCGAATTCCTTCATCTTGCTAACTCCAGCTGCATAAAATAACAATGAATTGTAAATAAAATAACTTCGAAGTGATTATTTTTTGTTTTAATTATTATCGGAAATAGCCAGTGTATATACATATATATATAAACTCAGCTGCCATGATATTAATCGTTTAGGTCATCTGTTGAACTCGCACGACTTCCAGAATTTAATTTCCTGTATAAAACGATAAAGCTGTAACGAGTATAAATAAATGGCTTTGTAATATATAGAACGTTTAAGACTTTAAATCCTGGGCATCGCGTTGTGAAAAAATAATTGATTAAAATCCCTAAAATCAATGGCTTTGTAATATATAGGACTTTTAAGACTTCAAATTGCGCTGTGCAAAAAAAAAAAAAACACTCTTTTCCTCGATAAAAATTGATTAAAAAACCCTTAAAATCAAATAATACCGCAACCTTTGGCGTTGATGCTAAAGCAGAGGAGACTTAAAAAATACAAGTTAAACAAGTTTTACTATCACGAAAAAGAACTATGCTAGCAATGTCTGGCTTTGCTGAATTTTGCATAAGCAGCTTGCAAACCAAAGTTTTGTGAAAATCTAAACCAGTTGCCAGCTGGAGTTACAAGGGCAACTGATTTACAGATCACTAGTTTATGTCAAATCAGTTCATGCACCGCCGAGTCCCTTTGTCAGTGTTTACTAATCTTAAAACCATGAAATATCTTACAATTTACATTATAATGGCTTCGTTGATTGATGGCGTTTCGCTGGCGCGTGCCGGCAGTATGCCATATCAAACAGTATACAAAGAATATTGGGCAATGAGCTAACTTCGAAATCCCCAAGGGCGACTTAACATTTAAACTACAGTCTGCAAGATTTTGTGTTGGCGATTGTTTTCAAAGCTATTAAGGAGACTTTGCAAGAGCTAGAATGCAAACTCCGAATTTAATTAACAATTATTAAATCCCTAATGAGAAAAGCGCTACAATGCAAGAGCCGACCTTTAGAATCCTGTAAAATTGTTGTGTTTGTTGTGCAAATCAGCTTTGACTCACCCTCTTATCGCTAAATGACCTTTGGCGCTTGAGTTCTATTAGAGCTAAAATCCATAAAGGCAGTTTTTAAAAAAAAAAAGCATTTGAAGCCAACAAAATTAGGTACAAAACAGCACATTTGCGATTTTGTGCCCATTCTAACCGGTACAGAGCCGGAAAGCCGAATGTTTAGCAAAAGATACTGGGCATTAAAGCAATAAAAATTCGCACGTGCCCTCATATTTTACACCGATAATTCCTTGCTCATTAAGTAAGTAATTGCTGAGACACGCGTCCGAACGTTATCGCCACACGAAGACCTCTTATGTCTAACTTATACAGCATCAAGATTTATTACAATCTATAAGATACCTGTACAATCTGTCTGTAATGCTGTCATTCATACACGAATTAAGAAATTGATCAAATCAGAAATGGAGTCTGCTTTGCTCGGTTCAGTTAGTTTCCGAGACCAAAATACTGACAAAAGAACAATGCTATACCTCCATGCACCAACATCAGGAGTTTAATTTTTTTTTTCATCCTTCAAAAAAAAAAAAGCAAAGAAAATAAACAAATCGCCCGCAGTCGAGAAGGATGTTTCCTGTCGAACTATCGTGTCCGGACGTTTTTTTTTTTAAATTCCTTGGTTTTTGATGGGTGTGTCTGTATATATTTTTGGCAGCAAATTATGCTACGATTAATCCTATTCTTATGCAAGCATTTAAGAGTTTTGTATGCAATGCTTTTATAGCATTCGAGTAATTAACAAGTCTTGGTCACAAACTCCAGTGACAGCAGACGGTGAGCATCTCGCATCAAGTTTGCACTCGAGTCGAAGATTTCTACCACAATGCTAGCAACAAGCCCATTGTAAGTACAGATTTGTAAAAATTCTTAAAACCGGGAACCGAAACGTTTTGATTTTCATCAGATGATTGGCCTTTTGACAGACGCTGCGAAACTACTTAGTTCCAGTAGGTTGTAGTTTTGTCTTGAATTGAAAAGCTGCAAGTTTATTACAATCTCTATTTTTTTTTTGGAGTTCTTTAATTTTTTTAAAATTTTGCTGCATGTCATCAGCGATTTGTGCAATTGTACGCTGTAACGCGCGGAAATTTCGCTATAACTGTTGCCGGGGTTACCTGCTGTAGATTTAACCCAGTGGAATGGTGTAGTATTTATTTGAACAAATGAGCAACAAAAAATACAAAGCTTGTCGAATAGCAGCTGTTTCAAAAAGTTTACAAAAAAACCCGTTATGGCTTCTGTCTCAGTACAGGTATTTAAAAGACTTCAAATTCCTTCACAATTCGCGCTGGAAACTGCAAAATGAATAGCTTTTACTATTTTAATCGTCGTAGTTTTGATTTCGAATTCGCACTTCACATTCATTTCAAATGAAAGGAACTCTTTTTTCCAAAATCTTTTTTAGCTTTCATTTCAACTTGTTTCACAATAGTTAGTTGCACAAAAAAGACACAATAGCTGAGCAGGTACAGAGATATCCAGGCTGGTCTTTTGCGCTTTCAAATGATGAATATTCAAGTACTTTGATTTTTGTCAAATTTCGCTTCAAGCAACCGTGACAAAACACCTAACATTAATGTTTTGATCAAAATCAACGTAGCGCACAAAATTTCAATTAACTTGGGTATTATTGAAAACATTTTGAGTTGTTTCACTACAAACCGAGTACGGCTTAAACTAGCATCTCTCAATTGTCACGCGCAATGCTATTATATTTCCAAAGAATATGCAAATAACTGTCTTTGTGTCAAAGCGAATCATTCATTTAGTAAGTTCATTCATTCATTTTAAACAACGATTGTCGTAAGACGACACGACCAAAGATTGTGGAGTAAAACGGTTCGCTGTGTACCAAGGCAGCATTGTATCGAGTTTCTTTAGCGCGAAGCGAATTGTCGGTAAGACTTTTTGAACAATTCGCCAAACCATTTGGTCTCAGCAGTCTGATCTTTTGATACACTTCAGCACTCAATATGTTTGAATTCAGCTGTGACTGAACTGAATTTGTGCTAAGCTTTATAAATTGTGTATTCTCCTGGCAGATCGTGTTACAAGATGTTTTGTGACGAAAGTGTCAGGGATATCACCCAGTTGGAAAGAAGACACTCGGAGTTTCCTATGGAATGTTTGACTGAAGATATGTACAGCACACAAATGCTAACCGACGCGGATTTCATGAAAAAGTTAGCATTCCTCCCGACTCCGCCATACTCCCCTGAAAACTACTTCGGTCCTATGAACTGCAAAAGAAGTCTAATGCAATCAAACATAGCATCGAGGTCCAACAGTTTTCAGGTTGTGCCTGACGACCCACCCGAAGATCTGTTCTCGGATATTCAGCCTTTGGTTTTATCAGATGAAGAAATGGTTCGTCTAACTGCATCTAGTACAACTTTAATAAACGACTGTATGTGGGTTGGAGAAGATTTTGATAATCAAGAGAGTCAACGCATCCACCCGACGGATTTCTCGACTACCATGGCTAATTGTCTACCAGAAAGCAAACCCAAAAAGACCTTACAGCCCATGCTAGAGGGAAGTGGGAGAGATTCATCGCTTTATACTGTGCCAAACTCGAGTCCTGAAGCTCAAATGTGCCATGCGCCACAAACAACACAACAAAGTCACCATGATCAAAGATGGTTACCTTTTCCAGGTAAGTAACAACATTTGCTAAAACCGAATTCACTCTATAAAATTTATAGGAGGAATTGCACTCGAACATTTTAAACTTACCTGTAATAGTCAAATTTTAAAAATGTCAACAAGTTTCGCGGTTAAACATCTCTTATTAAGTATAAGTATTGCTTCGTGATAGCAATACTAGAACTTCTTTGTATTTTCAAAACCGAAACTAACAGCTAAATTTGGCGCTGATGCTTCACTTACGAAGTTTTAAAGGGAAACGGAAAAAAATATACCTAAATTAGACTCAAAACTTCATAGTAACGAGACTTTGAATTGTCAAGTTACCCTTGGTTCATTACACATTGTTTAACAAACAAGTTTTTGGGAGAGAACCCGAAAGTGTTAAAGAACTTCGCACTTTACAGATTAATGGAAAATTGAGTTAAGTATAAACAAAATTTCATAAAAAATAAAAGAAATTTTTTGAAACTTGTAAATTAATACTTTTTCTCTCGAAATGGACAGTACTTTGTCATTTTTTATCGTGTTTTATATAGTATATGAAACAGTTTAGCTGGGCGTAAACTTCTTGACTTAGTATCGAAACTAGATTGGTTTATAAAGTATTTTAAAATGCAATTCAGAAGTTAGCACATTTAAGCGAATGTTTAATTTAAGTTTCAAGTCACGGAAAAGAAACATTCTGTAGCATCAAAATTGGTTAGGCTCCATTTTTTTTCCAAGTATCACTTACTCAATTTTTAAAATTTTTTTAGATGGGCCCGCGCAGTTGCTGAACGCAAAACCGTGTGCAGATGACTTTCCGCTTCATAGAAATGAAAATATCGTTATCAAAAGATCAAGAAAAACACGACGCCCAAGTAAAACGTCTCCTTTACGTCAAGAACCACTAGAAAACGATGATTCGGAAGATTCCGAAATGAGCCGCGCAACGCATAATGTGCTTGAACGTCAAAGGCGGGAGGATCTAAAGTGTCGGTTCCAATTACTACGGGACAGTATTCCAGAGTTAGAAGACAACGAGAGAGCACCAAAAGTTTTAATTTTGAAAAAAGCCAGCGACTACGTCCACCAATTAACTCTTGAAGAGCAAAGACTAATGGCAGATAAAGAACTTGAAAAGCAGAGAAGGATAATTTTGCTGGAGCGACTGCAAATGTTGCGTCAGGGTTATTTGATGTAAATTGCTCACTGTGATTTAAAAAAAAAACAACTTAACATTATTCAAATTCTAGACTTCTTTAATAAATTAGAACACATTATAAAATTTTGATATTTTTTTTTGAATCGCCGATTCAAAAGGCGGCTCTTTTAATAACATGGATTTATTTTGAAAAGACTTACAAAACATTCGACCTCTTGAGAAAGAATTACCATTGGAAGAACTATTATTTGCAGTTTAAAATGTTTACAAAAAATCAATTTTCGGTTTGTAGTCAACTTTTTATCCAGATTTTTAATAATTGGTAGTTAGTTTATAATATTGAGTTACATGTGTTTTTCCATTCGCTCGTATAACAATATGCTGGCTTAGAATCACTTCATAAGGCGACTTAGCTCTGAGGTTTGTCTAACCGCAGTAATATACCCGAATTATTGGGTTTTAGTTTACAGCTTTCATAGCAGCAAAGTCTATTTTCAAGGTTTTGTGTGATTCGGTTGCTAAGCAAGTGAATGTTTTCAAAACCACAAAAATTGTGATATTTTGTTTCAACCATTTTTGAAAGACGCGGATTCCGCCATTTGCTTTAACTATCCAATATTTAAAATTCGGCAGCCCTCTCTGTTTTTGCCTATCTTTTTAGAAGTACAAGATCAAAGTCTCTTCTGTGAAGAGATAGTTTATTTTAGAAGAAAAACTTATAAAATGAACAGGCCAGTGCCGAAATAAACGTATTTGAAAATGATTTAAGAGTTAACAAAAATTCATTTTTACAAAATTAGTAATGGACTTTGAAACCAAGTTTAAAATGTTGTTTACGCTTGCATAGTTGACACCTATGAAGTCTTTTTTTGTAACTTTTTAGGGTTAGTTTATTTCGTCTGCCAAGTTTGGCGGCACTTTTATGTCAAATGTTAATTTGTTCATAAAGCTGTTATGTACAAACTGCGTTCATAACGAAACCCGGACACATGTACAGATTGTTATAAATTGTTACGAAAATGAAATGTTAAATTTTGTATGAAATGCAATCCGAAGTGCGGAATAAAACATTGAGAAACTTAATCTGGGAAGTTGTTAAACTTTATTTACGAGGTTGAATCAACTGAAAAACTTTTGCAAGAACGCAAATCGTTTGGTTTATTTTGGTGTTTAGAAACTATCGAAAAATCTTTAACAAACTTTTTATAAAAACAACACCACGTTTTGTGAATGGGGGAAAAGAAAACACTTTACTTTTCTCAAGTAAGGAGAGAAATCATATTAAAATGATGACAAAAAGTGTTTTTTTTCTCTTTTGATAAAGTTCAGAGCAATGGTTGTTTTTTTTGAAAGAAAAAAAAATTACGCGGACACTTTGATTTCAACGGCTTCACTCCAATGTTAATGACCAAAAGCAATAAATTAGCCAAGACTCCACCTGTCAATCCCATTGTTCTCGTTTCATATGTTTATAAATTAACGAAATGCTATAACAATTTGCAACTTGCATTGATTTTGAAGACAAGCTAAACATTTGATTTTGAATATAATCCGGCTACTCATTTTGTTTCTCAAAACGTTTTTCAAAAGCACTGTACCATCAATACCGATTAGCGGCGGCAAAGCTCATTATCGCTAAAACACGTTTTGTCACTGTCCCATACAAAACTAAAGTTTACTTTCGCACAAATTAAATCATTAAAGTTGTTTCTTTTTTTTTTTTTTCTGGTTTATTTGATATTTTTTTGAATGGGCGCACGATGGACGCTCTCCATGTGGGATAAAACGAAATAATGCAAAAAGCTTTCGGAAGAATATAATTCCTTTATCACAAACTTCATCAACAAAGTTCAAAAACTGATTACCAAACACAATAAAGTTTTTCAATGGCGTCTAATGGACTTTTATAACAAATGAGATTCTTGTTTCAAGCTCAATCTTACAGCTAGACTGGACTCATGTTGTGGGAAATTCAACAAACTAAATTTAAAAGCATTGTTTAAAAAGATTGTCACGCCCTGTCTTAAAACAAGTAAATCCCTTCATTAAGTTAGCAACCTGCTTTATTCGTAGACTGACAGTTAAATTGGCATGTACAAACGCTTTTGTCAGTACTTGAACAAGCTTACTAAAACATAACTTTAAATTCTTGTTTTGCTTCAAAAGGCGCACTTATTTTGCATCATACAGAGAAAAATAGGGTTTACAGAAACTTAATTGAAAACTTTATGAATGAATAACAAACATGCCCGGGCAGACATTTTAACAAGCTAGGGTAGTGATGTATTTTAATGTAAATGAACAGCTTGTTAAGTTCACAGGTGTGCTGTCTTATTCTAAGCCATGATTTGACCGCCAAAATGTACACACTATTAAAGGTTCGGGTTTTTTTTTTACCGCATCGAAATCAAAAACACATTGTTAAGAGTAACCTAATTTTGTGCCTCCATTTTTAATATTTATTGCTTTTAAAATTGAAACGTCTTAGCTACAAACATTTGTCTTAATACCAGTATCTTTCAAATGAACCGCCACTCTGATAACAATACAGAAATGAACGAAAATAAGATGTCCGTCAGTTGTCGATTTTAATTATCAACCGCTTAAAATTAACTCGAAAATGAAAGTTGTAGGAACACGAGAATAGCTTCTTTTTTTTTTGAAAGCATCGAGCTTTAAACCATTTTACTTTCGCATCTCATTTTTATCTTCTTTTATTTGCAAAGGTGACAATATCAATTTAACGAAAGCTGACACAATCAACTACCTCATGAGAAAATCTATAGTTACTTTAACTCAACTAATCTTGTTCTTTTCAAACTCAATCAAAGCTACAAATTCTTTGCAAATTAAAAAAAAATAGTATTCGGTCAGATTTTTTCGTGTCGATCTAACTGAATCAATTTAAAGTTTTACGTCATGCCTGAAAATAAAATTGTATAACTAGTAGTAGCTACCGCTAAGTGCCAACGAGAAATGAAATATAAGTTTCCAAGTTAAAAGCGTTGAAGAGAAGTTAAAAAAAAACTAGCAGAAGTCCCATTGCCCTTGCTGTACTCAGTCACTATGAAACTCGGCAATGATTTTGTTAAAATTGACATTAATAACACAACAGAGCAATAAACATTGAACATTTGCCTTTATTGTCTGAAACAAAAACTACTACACAACTCATTGTGGACATGTCTACCCTTATTGGGTAGAATCTCTAAGATT
>ERZ1740055.71-NODE-71-length-16439-cov-7.922546_pt1 | contig 16439 bp, 10 predicted proteins | sample MGYA00581747_ERZ1740055 | MGnify/ENA primary metagenome ERZ1740055 (study PRJEB43018, sample SAMN04849739) | marine metagenome | isolation source: floating plastic debris | place: Pacific Ocean | collected 2008-08-28 | study: EMG produced TPA metagenomics assembly...
GGCTCAGGTTGGGAGAATTTAAAAATACAACTGGCACTGAAAGGGTTAAGTGAAAGCGCCATCTTAAAAAATTCAACAGAGTACTCACAGGGAATCACAATTACACTTTAGGAAATCTTGGTTGGTGTTGGGTGTAGTCATAAATATTAATTCATCGCTGTTGATACACTTACTAGTTTTAAAACAAGGAATTTGCAACGCAGTGCACTTTTTTAAACTTCCAAAAATTAGTCATGGCGGATCGAAATCTAAACCTAGAAGTAACTAATTTTTTGCTTTCCAATTTCTTTTTGCGAATGGCGCATATCAGATTTCTTAATTTCAGACAGGAATACAGTGATTTAATGCTTAGATTTCGTGCAGACAATGGTAAACTTACACTGCTGAAAGAAACTGAAATAGCAACTTTAGCAAATGTGTCACTCGGATAAGGAGGAAAATATTTTTCTAAAAAAATGATTTATTAGCAACTAAGTTCTTAAAATCATATCTGCGATTAACTAGTTATTAAAACCGAAAGATAAATCGTTTTTCAAGAGTTTTGGTGCAGGTTCAGTTTCTGAAACTTTGCACACAAATACAACTGGTATCTCGTATAAATTTAGTTTGCGTTAGTTGTCTTTTACTTGAAACCTTAGATATACTGAACATTTAGTAGAACGAAATATGAATTGTCAAACCTTACAGTAGAGTTCAAAACAAACTAAAGGAGAAAAGGATATTACACAAGCTCTATTGACTGTTTTTTCGTTCAGAAAAGAAATGGAAAACTCACACCCTAACAAGCATAAATTCATTTTTAGTCATTTTTATAAATTGTGAATAAACTTAATGACAAAATTGAATCGCTTAAAGGATTAAGGAAAATGTTGATTAACGAGGAATTACAAGATGTTTGGATAATGAATAATTAACGCATAATTGTTTGAAAGAAACATTTGTGACGTCATTAGAAAGCCAAACTAAAAAGTTATTATTGGTGGGCTTTCGAAGTAAGTACAATCAATAAAGAAAATAAACACCAAGAATAAGATTGATACTTTGAAGTAATCTCGATGTTTCCAAAAGACAGAGCAGGCAGTACAACTGGATTAAAGAAAGTACACTTTACTTAATGGGATTTTTACCAGCTTTCCTTTATTTGGAGGTTATGGGAACTGTCACCTTAACACTGACAAAAGTAAAAGTCGTTTCCAAGGATCAGAGGTGTTGTTTGTGAAAAGATTTGTTAGATGAAGCTAGTGAAATCTCTCCAGCTCGTGTTTTTAAATCTTGTATCTACCACTGGAATAATTTGACGTGTCCGCTTAAATGTTTACATTTTAGGTTTTTGGCGATTACCCTTGAATAATAACAGTGTTTAAGTGAAAATATCTTGAGGAGAAATGCATTTTTTCAAATATAAAATCAACCTAATTTTAATATATTTACAACATTCAAAACTGAATAGACCGAAAGAAATCTATCGGTAGTTGCCAATCGAAAGCACAGTGGTTTGAAGTAATGTTGTGGATGTTGTTTCTTTTCTTCATCTTATTGTTCGATCATTTTCAAATATGTTTTCTAGATTTCGTTCAACTTAAGCACAAAGAGATAAAATGAAACCCGAATTATTTAATAGTAATTGCTTATGAGGCTATAAAAGTGCGTATTACACGCATGCGTATACCTTGCTTGTGTGTGGTGGCAAATGTCATCGAAACAAATTCATTCCGTGATGATTTTAATAAAGAAAAATCTGGGGAGTTGAAAAGGGACAGTAAGGAACAGATAGCCCGGCGCTTTGCTAAGGAAAGGAAGCAAAAAACCGTAGTTTGTCAAAATGTTGATGGCAGTATATTGAAGACCTTAACTGTTCGTGTCGTCTTTGCCTCATTAGGAAATAAATCTGCAAGTTGACTTCGAAGTTTTGCTTGTTTTGTTCTATAATTTTGAGCTGGATAACAGCAACACGGAAATCTTTTCTATTAATTAAAGTGTACTTTGACATATTCTCATTCATTTGCTAAAAACATGTCAATTTTGAACGCTGTTTCTAAGACACAAGCATTTCTTGAAAGACTAAAGTTAGTTGAAGCCATGGTTTCGATGAAGTTATTGTATCGGTTGGCGCAAATTTCCATTTTTTTCTGAGTGCATGTAGGTTTGTTCCAGCAGTCGATCTATTAACATTAACTTTCTTTTTCCTAAATTGATCTTTTTCTTCTCTTTTTTGTTATGTTGTTGATTATCTTTGCATATTTAGTAATTTATTAGGTTAAATTTACTCTATTTAGAATAAAAATATTGCTCCAAAATTCAGGAGAAAAAAATCTGTTAAGAGTGAGAGCGGGCAAAGACAAAATTTTGTGGCTTCTTTATGTTTTATTCTTTCTCTCTTTCTCTTTCCTTCTCATAAAAAATAAACACAATGTCTTCAAAATTGTCAGGCAGGCAATGAACGACAGTAAGAGTCGTCAAATTATAGCTCTTTCCTTAGCAACTCATCAGTTTTTCAAAATGACATACTTTGCACTTTGACAGTGTTCACTAAAACCAGTTGCTTTTAAGCAGCTTAAAAACTTTCCAGAATCGAAATATAGGACTCCCTGTTTGTATTTTGTGCTTTCATCACTAGGAGGCGAGTATAGAGAGAAAAAAACGATCGAGCAAGATGGCAAGAAATCAGTTTTTTTCCTAGGCAAAACAGCTGTATCATGACGTCAGGAGTTATTTATATCCATGGTCACGTCACTATTAAAAGACGTTTGAAAAACCCAGTTTGCTTTGTTGACTAAAATATTGGGAGACAATCACGGAGAAATATCAGCTGTTAGAATTATTGATAACATATAAATATCTTGTGTACAGCATTAGGACTTGCAGGCAAGTAAGATACGTGTAAATGAACAGTTCAAAACTGAACATGGACAGATGAAATAGAATGATTTTGGAGTAATTAACTTCATTGAATCTAAGTGCTTATATTACAGAATTTTGATGAAGTTAGAATTCATTGATTTTGTGTTGCCATTGTTGTAAAAACTACTTCAAAGTATGTTTTCTTCTGTAAATAGAAAGACCAATTCAGTTCCAGTGCCTGCAATAAATTTGGCTGCTAGCATGAAGCCCCCGTTTATGTTTAAAAGTAGTATAAGTTTTCCGTGGGTATCTCTCAGCCTGATTTAGATAGAAATTTATGCTTTTTCGAATTTTGGAACGCGAATTTGCCACCTGAATCGATTTTAGGACTGAATGGAAATAACGCAAAGAGCAAACCATAAAAGATCATTTTTATACTGTTTCTCCAATGTTTTCCGTTGCCCCATCGATTTGTTACAATGTTTGCTGGGAATGAAAAAATCCGTTCGTTAACAGTTTTCTAACAAACTTTTTCGAGTTTTGATTTATCTTATTTGAAAAGAATGTTTTTTCATAGTTCAACTAAAATTTATTAAAACTTAAAACTAGCGCATTTCGAACAGCTGAAGATATGGTATGAGACTGTGTTTTAAAATTTTGTCAGTCTTCTTTCGGAAACTACACTCTACAGCCTTACCTTTTTAAGTTTTCAGTTCAACAAATAAGCCTTTCACTCCATTGCAAAACCTAGCATTAATTTAGTAATTCAGTGATTCAGGCAATTTCCGTATACTTCTAATTTTTCAAGTAGATTTCGCACTTATATTTCTCAAACTTGCATTGGATTTTCAATTTACATTTTTTTCAGTGTACCACCGTTGCTTTCTTGCGCTTTTTTGCTGAAAGCCGTATTTCAAAATCAGATTTACGTGCTATAAATATTTATATAAATATATTAGGCCTTCTTTGGCTAAAAAAGACGCCAAAGAGTTGTGGTAACTGCAACAAGAGGCAATGAGCGACACATTGCAGGTTCTACAGCGACTATAGATAAACCATATAGACTATGCAAATATCCGTACTTTTTTAATGTTGACTTTTTTAAAACAAATTTGCTCTACTTCTCAGAATTAAGCGATCTTTGTACTATGCGGTTGAGAAGTACCAGCGAATAATCTCTAGATTCTATGTTTACTTTTTAGTATATTTCGAACCACATCAAAAACGTGATTCAGTTAAAAGTGCTGAAAGTTTTCTCTTGCTGCCAGATGGCAGAACAATGTTTTTAGCTGAAGACAATTATGGATAAGCTATCGATCAAACAATCGAACAAATAATTAAAAAATATGTTTTATTGTCCTTTATAAATTTTGTAAGAAGCATCTAAAATTGACCCAGTTTGACAGGCAGTGTATGGTAACTAGAGAAGCGACACTTAGAACACTGAAACGATTGCGGAAGAGTTGTTAGCAATTTAAACACTTTTATCTTGCTGGTTTTCTACGCGGTTTTATTTCAGCTTAAGTAAACTTGAGATCGACTGGTCAGTTCAATCGTTGCAGTTGATCAGGGAAAATTAACGAAATTTAAATCAACAATTGGAAGTTAAAGTCCATCATGATAGGTAAAATTATTGTCCGCTTTGGGGGATTGTTTTGAGTCGTTCGTGTTTTTTTCGACTTTGTGTATAGTTTGGCGGGTATAAAACCGCATCATTTCACACAATTAAACTTTCCTACCGTGGCGAATTTTGCTAGAATTAATAATATGGAAATCTTCATTGAATTTTTTTTATCACGTTCAATCGCAAGTAATATAATGTCGGTGTTCCAAAGTTACTTTTCAGTAAAATTTCGAGATGAGAAGAAAGCAACCATGATCGGCTAGAAACAAAAAACTAGCTTCGCGTTCCACTCAAATCCTGTTTTGTTAAAAACGGCGACACCACAGTAATACAAATGTTTATGGAACATAAATTTTCAATATTAAAAACTGAGAATAAATTTAGCTGTGTATTTATTCAGTTCTCGGTCTCACTACCGAAAATATCCCTTCCGAAAACGTCGAACAATGACGATAGTTTTCAAAGCCTTGTTCCGTTAATTTGATGCAACAAGGCAGCTGTATTTGCGAGAAAAGAACAGCACTGTCGCTTTTATTTTTCAAGATATACCAATTACGCAAGCTGATAGAGACATCCATTCAGCAATATGGGCAGCGAATGACGATTGGCCGGCGTTGTATGTAAATTATAGACTTTGACAACGCATTTTTAATTTAGGAATAATTTTCTTTACGTACTGCAAGCCGAGATCGGCTTGAAAGTAATGAGAAATCCCAACATTTTATGCCGTATTAATGGCTTTCTTTCTTGTTTCACCAGCGTTTTAGTATAATAGAAATTGTAGGTTGTATATTTGACATGGTTCGATGGCAGAAGAAGAGACTAACAAAACATTGGCTGGCACTGAAAACGGAAAACTTCGCGCTGCGACTGAAGCCTTCCAGCGAAAGTACCGCTCAATGTCGCTGTATGGAGACCATGTCCTAGAAGTGGCAAATCGCTCGAACAGAGCCTTACTCTGTTTAGGAGAAGACAATTCCCTGCGGTTCTACTGCAAAAAAGTTGTTGAATCAAAATATCCTTTTTGGGGAAATTTGTGTTTGAATTTAGATTTTATTTTCCTAATTGTCTTTTAGGAGGCAAGTAAATTGCTTGTTTTCCTGTTGAGAGCTAGCTTCGCAATAACTTCGTGCTCTGGTTCTTTGCTCAGATTTACATTTACAGTTCCACCAAGTTTCATGTTACACTTGTGTCAAGCTTCAACCTTACGCATCGCAAATCAAGTCAAAATTTAGTTGAAGTCAATTTGGTTTTGAAGTATTTTTATTAAAAGAAATGATGAAACCATCGCTTTGGCAACTGTTTTTGTAGTTTTGCATTCTATTTTGATTTTTCACTGGAAAAGCAAAATGAAGTTATTACCAATAAACAAAAACTAGTGATTAATTTATAACGCTCATGTTAGACTCGCTTACTTTTGTAATTGTTTTCCCTCATGTGGACAATCGCAATTCTGTTTTGTCCTTGACGATAGCCAGGACGTTTGAATATTTTATACTTTTGACGATTGCAAGTAACTGCATTGTGTTAACGCTGGACAAACCCTTGCCAAACGGCGACACAACGGAATTAAACAAAAACTTGGTAAGCCGCATAAAACTCTCATATATAAATGTGAAATGTGGTAATTCCTCTATTGTGAGTATCAGTGAACTTTTGGGAAAACTTGACAACATTATTCCTTAAAAATTGGATTTCTTCGTCTCTGTTTTCTGCAGGAAGTGGCAGAATTGGTTTTTGTCGTCATTTATTTCATCGAAGCTGTGATAAAGATTATCGCTTATGGCTTCGTTTTTCATCCAAACGCGTATCTCCGAAACGGATGGAATATTCTTGATTTTGTCGTGGTTATTGTTGGGTAAGTTGTGTTTTTGAGATATGTACTGTCTTTAAAATTGGAACAAGTTTTACTTATGTGTGCCTTTTATCTGGTCGTTTTGTTTATACCGGATATTTGAACTTTATTTGTGAATGGAAATTTCTGCTGATAGTGGTCGTTCTTTTCGCTGTTATTATCTACTACAAGACTATAGTTTTTCGTCGATGACGAAAAACTTTGCACACAAAAGTAAACCCACTGAGCTTCACTACTAAGAAAGCTCAAATAGGATATAGCCTATAATAAAAAGCTATTGTTTGGTTTTCGCTAACCGTACAAGACCCAGTAAAAATTGGCACCCAACTTTTCTTTGTGGATCTATTCGTTTTAGCGGCAAAATTAATTTCAAGTTGAATTTACATGCGAGCGGTTAGATGGCAAAGCAAAAACAGCGAAATCGAACTTGTTTTGTTGCACCTCAACCTTCACTCCACCATTTAGCAAAAAGTTTAATTTTGCCTTTTTTGAATGACCACGTTTGTTTGGTGCAGCTTGTCATTTTTTTTTACTTTCAAATTTTTATGTACGTAGTTATTTCTTGAACATAATAGAAACTTCTCGGAATAACTTTGTTTTTCATATAATTTTTGAGCAAACAGTGTGAACATTGTCGTAAGAATTTATTTAAAAATGCCATAAATCTGAGCAAAGTACAATAAAGAATACGGGAAGATTTTTTGTCTGTAACAATTTTTAAGTGCATTCAACTAAGAATTTCAAAGTTTTTAATAATTTTATTACAATATTAAAAAATTCGTCCACGAGTGCAAAAGAGTGATTTAACCACAATTTTACAAGTTACTAACCGCAAAACAATGTCGTCTTATTAGAGAACTGTGAAAAACGTTTTTTGCATTCTTCAACCTAAAATAAACTTTTTGATCCAAAGAGATCAAATAGATTTTAATAAAATCAGTAGAAATTTAAAGATACCTGGCTCGGTAAACGTTCTTTTAAACTGTCATACAAAACAAAAATCTGTTGTTGTGGATCAAAATGTCGGACTGGAATTCTATCATAGTTTGATAAATTCGGTTTAACCCATCAGCTCATTTCATTTATCTCATATGCATAAAAAACTTTGAATTGTTTGGTGATGTTTTAAGTTGCAGGCTTTTGGTTTGAAATTTAGACGAATATATCTTTCTAATCACGTAATTTGATAGAAAAATCAAGGTCGATGAATTTATAATCATTGCTATCTTTAGTGCTTGTATTTAAAAGTTGACGTGCCGAGCATTAGCCCTTCATCGGCGTTGTTGATTAAATGCTAATACTGGAAACGTGGATGAATTTTTACACTATATTTAGTGTTGAACACCAGCTTGAATTGTCTAACAAATGCGTTTTGCCAAGCCAACGAGTTTCGTAAAAACATCCAACGTTTATCTTTCTAATTGCTTGACCAAGTCCGGCCAAATACTGGAAGATCAAAGACCTTGTACACCGCGGTTAATCTCGCATCTGAAAGTTTTTCATAAACTTTCCAATCGAAAACCACGTCAAACAAACTGAACTTTCTTTATCGCTTTTTTTGAAAGTTCTTTTTTGTTGTTCAACGGTCGGCATTTTAATATTCGATTTCAATTGCTACCTCCCCTGTAGTTTTGTTCGCCGCCATTCGTAACAATTTTTTACTTATATTCAAATACAGTTTTAAAATGAATAAGACATTTTAATTATTATAAAATTTCCAGTTGTTGAGGAAATAAGTTATTTAATGTTTCTGATTTTTGTTCACAAGCGAAAAGTCCTTTTTGATATTTTTCTTGGAAAGTTTTAAACTTTGACCAATTTCATCTTCATTCAGCATTCGTTGCCATTAACAAGAATTTGCAGCCGAATCGTGTTACCCACTATACACGTGATTACATTTTCGTTTCCAAAATGTTGCTAGTTTGCAACATGGCTTTTTTCATCTTAAGAAGTAACAACCATAAGGTTGCCAATTAAACTTGCTTACTTTGGGTTAATTCAACCTTCATTGTTTCAGAAACTATATTTAGCCACTCAATGACGTCAATCAAAGCAATGCTACAGTCTAAACAATATGGTCGCGTTGATTTCATTCAGATATTCACGGAATTGCGCTCTTAAAAAAAGTTCGCGTCATTGGATACGGCACGCGCGCCTCCTTTTACATGCACGCATTCTTTGTCAGAAAAAAACTGCTCCACTAAATTTCTCGGTCCATAACTTTATTCATATCGATGTGTAAAATATGAAACTTTGTCTTTCTGAAATTGAAATATGTTCAAACTAGGCTAACGGACAAAGGTTAAAGAGATCCAGTTCTTTTATGGGAATTCAAGTTACATCTCAAATAGACTATTTTTATAGATTATTCGCGTTTGTTTTTTCGTTTGAACGACGGGCCTTACATTGGCCAAAATGAACTAGGTTCTAGTTGAGTAGGTTTATTTTAATTCTTAGGCGAGAAGTTATAGCGCATAATTTAGATAACTCAAAGTTAAGTATCTAACTTATGATCATCGCGGTAAGTAGTGTAAGGGGTGGCGTTTTTATAGCGTCAAACTTTCGTCGGGTGCAGTTGCTCTAACTTCAGGGCCCAGTTGTTCAAAAGTCGATTACCACTTACCCAGGGTAGATTTTTTAAACCCATGCTCTTGTTTCCAGCTTTACAGAGACAGCTTTGAACTGTAACTTTGGGATTAACAAAAATCTGCAGCATATTTTATAAGAACTATAACCCTCTTCCTAGAAAAAAAAATTGTTGCGTGAATTGCTGCTTAACCGGCCGGGTTAAAGTTAACCAGTCTTTGAATAACTCGCACCCTAGATCCTTGCAAAACATAAGGTGATGATGAGAAAGTTTTCTGAACCTCCAGTTGAAGCATTATGATAAGCTGACTCAAATTTGTACCTTAACTCAAGAAAGAATTATTGAACATTAAAGCTATGTAATTCGAAGTCTTTTTCCACTTTTTTTTTCATTTTTTCTTTTTTTAATTTAAAACCACTGAATTTAATAAAAGTAAATAAGAATTAAAAACTTAAGTCAACCAAAAGCTTTGCGTCCAACTTGGCACAGCTTATATGACAGGTTTTTGAAAAACGTTTGAAAGATAAAATCGAATTCTAAAGTCTGCTAGTGTCATTATTGTCGTTTGGCATTGTAATATAAACCCTTTTTTTGAAAAACTCTAATAATTCAATTTCAGTTGCTGGTTTCTCTCATCAACTTCTCTTCTTCCTAGTTTAAGCTTGGAGTTCGGATTTGATTCACTTGAGTTAGTTTCCTTTATACAAACTTCCCTCTTACAGAGCTGTTTAAAGAAGGAATAGTAAATTAGAATCTTTCGTTCCTGCTTTTTACTGGATGTTTTATGCAAATGATAGTGAATCATTAAAAAAGGTTAAGCAGTGACGACACGAAAACACTTAAAAAAATTTAAATATTTCCGTAGAACCGTTTACTCAAGTAATAAGTTTATTTTGTTTAACTAGCTATATTAAGGCACTTAGAAAAGTCGAGAAATTACTTCGGATATATTTTAATGTTTTTTGTTTATTCATTAAGTTTTGTAAGTTGAATTTGAAGTTCAAATAGATATCTGAACAGACATAACTAGGATGCTGCTCATTGAAGAAAGTTTTTTCGTTTTTTTTTTAACTACCACTTTTACCCATTTCGTCTTGATACGTACATCAAAGAGGATTGGATGATTAAAAATAATCTGCGCTCAGCAACTGTGAGTTCCTTGTTCAGTTTGTTAGAGCACTGCAGAAGCATTATTGAGGCCCTGGGCTCGAATCCCCTTAAATCTTGAACTCAATCAGACTTTTTTTCGCATTTGTACTAAAATTGGGTACACAGACGTTAAGCGCGAAGATTGTTCAATAATTTCATTGGATATCGTATTGTTTTTGTACTTTTATCGCTTGTTATGTCTTCGAAAAAGGCGAAGACTCTAACTATGACGTACATTGTTACAATGATTAATCTATTACGTCATGCTTTCAAATCGCCGTGCCACAGAAAACAAATATTGAAGACATTCATAGCTCTGCTAAAAAATGTTAGACTGACTTTTTACGTAAATTTGTCCAATTTCAGTGGAAGTTTTTGCTTTCGGCTTTCATTTTTATTCATTAAAAGTCTTTCATTTACGGCACAGAATAACACCACTTATAGACGCGATTTGACTTGCATTGAGTACTTCGTAAACATTTCACTAATTGTATTCGGAGAGGGTGAATTTGTTTTCAATGTGTTGTATTTGGTGACACTAGAACACTATGATAACTTATCGAGCACGGACCTCCTAAAAGTTTTTGCTTCAGAAAAATAACAAAAATACAATTTAAATTGGCACGGAAACCACATGAACGAAACAATATTCTATAATTGTTTCATGCAGTGTCACCGATACTTGCTTCTGGAATATTTTAGCTAGAGCAAGATAATTTCAGAATTGTTAAATTTGCTTTGTTATAGCTTGTTTCTCTTTCAAATTGAAGTATTTCTCCATAATCTTAAATTCGAGATGGTTTCAGAAAATTTTAGCGGTTGAATGTCAATACTTCGAAACAGTTAAATGAAATTTTTTAAAAACTTTTTTATTTAAGAGGAAGGAGGCTGAAATGTGTGCAATATAAATTGTAATGATACCAATGAAAAAGTGAATAGAAGCAGTAGCTAACTGAAATTGCTCTTGTCGCAATTCTTTTTCCAAACATTATGAATTTTTTTAAATCATGGCAACATCTTTATCAGTGTATTCTTTATCAGATAAAGTTTAATATAACGAAACACGTGCAGCTGGCGAAATCGGCAAGTTTTAACTTTTTCTATTCGTAATCGCAAGAGGTTCACATCGTTTTCGCTTGTCAAAAGCTATTTAAATTTAGCTTAAAACCGATATTTATTTCCACACTGAGGAAGATGTTTCAGTATTCATTTGATATCCCAGCAACATATGATCATTATATTTATCTTTATAATTTATCAACTTCATTAATCATTGTCATCATCGCCATCGTCGTCGTTATCATCGATCAACAGACCTATTTAATTTCTTATTCGATCAATAGACCGCCATTTATGACGTTTGTCCGATATCCTTATCATTTTCATTAAGATTAACCAACTTCTATTTATACCATCACTGTTTTCTAGACTGATCTCACAAACCTTTTTTTTTCGCTTCATCTAGAATACTCTTTCAACTCCACCCTGCATTTTTCACATTTTGTAGTTCAAGAATGGTACGTTAATTATTGGATGAAAAACTCATTTACTCTGCTCTGTTTCTTTGTAGTGTGGTTGGGACAACATTGACTCTACTCCAAAACTCTTTTCATGGAACAGAATCACTGAAGGTCCTTAGAGCCGTCCGAGTGCTGAGGCCACTCAAGTTAGTCTCAGGAATACCAAGTATGTATTGCGGGTTTTCACCTGACGTCATGGCGGCCATATTGGTGTACTCTTAACAAAAGAATATTGATTATTTCTTTTGTTTGGGACTCCAACATGGGCGCTAGGCCTATTGTCTTTTGTACCTCTTGGGATTGTGTGAAAACCAAGAATACTCAACTTATTGTACTGTTAGCGACGGAGTGTTTAATCTCAAGCGGTGTGTGGGAGAAAACAGGGAAGATGGGAGGGATGGGTGAAGGCCCTATTCATTCTTTTCTCGGTTTCATATGAACCGTTCATATACCCTGGGAATTTGTAATTTTTTCGTTTAATTTTAGATGCATATTTGGTCATAGGAGGGAGCGTGGCTCAGTGGCCAGAGTTGGGATTGAGTGAATGCAGAAGACCCGGGTTCAAATCCCCGACTCGGGCTACTGAATGAATTTGTCCTCAGTGATCCCAGGGGCAAATTTACCACGCTTTGTAAATATCCAACTGGTTTGCCTCCTACCAGTTGGGATTCTTAACTGGAGAGAGGGGATTTTAACATGACCCTAAAAGCCCCTTTAGGGGAGTTTTCATTAGGTATTTATTTATTTGTATATTTTTATTTTCTTTCTGTATCACGAGGCCAAGTTGTTCATACCCGTCATTGTAAACTTACTTACTTTATTGTATTTGTAAACTTAACTTACTTTCTTGGTCCTTTATTTTCTTATCTCCTTCGCAACCGTTATGGGTCGTCACACAAAGCTTTTCCCCACTAACGGCTGCTCAGTCGAGCTCTACACTGCTTTCCCTTTGTTACTGAGAACCAACAAAATGCACGTTGTGCCAATCAAATTTCTCGTTACATTTGCCGCCAAAAACCCAACAAGACTAGAATGAATGACAGTAGACACATGCAAAGAAAAGTAAAATACTGCGTGAACTGACGATAGGGTGTCTAAAATGGATGTAACTCCAAAGTTATTGAATAGTGTATACAAACTGTTTTATCTGCTCAGATGTAGTTACTTCTAAACAACGTGTGCGAGTTTTTAAATCTGGTAGTAAAGGAACATGCTTTGTGACCTTCACAGACTATAATTATAAACAAGGCTTTGGACATCGTTGCAGCTGTTTACTCGAACTTGGGCGTTGCGGTACGAGCATGCAATCAAATCAGTTTAAAAGCAAATGCAGAAAAGCGGATATTTTTTTATCTCAAAAATTGTTTAAGAAATGGTTTACTAAAGTTTTCAGCAAAATGATTTTAACATATCCGCAGTGACGGTGAAGAAATGAAAACTTTTAAATTATGTTTGAATTTATTCCTGAAGACTTAGTAAACGGCAATTCCGCGAAAGAAAATTCAATTTTGGCCTCAAGTCAGTAATTTGCATTGGCGAGTTTATTTTCAATGAAATTTCCAAAAGCTCGATCACAAAATAATAACTTTACAGTGAACGAAGGTTGCTTATTAATTGTTTTTATTGCTTTTAAAAACTGATAAGTCGCAACCAGGCATAAAATTATTGACAACGAGCAACCGAGGCCAAGAGTCCGAGGTTGCGAGGCGTCAGAATTATAAACTTGTCTGCTCAGCTTGTTCTTTAGAAGATTCTAGAGTAATATTTCACAAATAAAAGAAAATTGTAAGTTTTAGCCCTAGAGAAAGTTCTAGAAAAATATACATAAGATACATTCCAGAAAGTTCTAGAAAAACGTGCAAAAACTGTTAAAAAAAGGCATGATGTAAGTTAGTAATAATAAGCAACAGAACATTTAGAACATTACTGAAAAGGAATATAAGCAGAACCTGTTCGGTCTGCGGTTCGGGTTAGTTTTATCGTTGTTGTAAGCTAGCATAAAATTGCAGTTGAAGTTCGGATTGTAAAAAAGTTCAAGTTGGATAAATAACAATAAAATCCTTCAGAACACTGGTAACAGAGCGAGGTTCTCAAGGTAAGCTGTTTAAGTTCAAGTTCTTTATAGAAGTTAACAAAGTTTCAAAAGCAAGAAAATGAGTGGATTGAGAACTCACAAAAGTAAGCTGCGTAGGGTAATCTATGACACAAGAGACACGATTATTGGTGGAATTGAAGACAGAAACATGGAAGGAAAAGAAGCAATGGCCTTGTGCCAAAGGACGAATGATCTGTTCAAGGATTTCCACTACACATGTGCTGATCAACATAGAGAGTGGGATATCTACAAAGAAATAGACAAACAAGCAAGATTAAAAGCAGAATATGACCGTGTTAGGACAGACGTTGAGGAAGCATCGGCAATGGTTCATGAATATTTTGAGTACCTAGAGAATGCACGATTCAGACATCAAGCTCAAGCATTGAGAGAGAAAAAGAAAGAACAGGAAGTCACACAGCTTGCCGAACCAGAACGGGCAGCAATAAACTAAGAAATAGACAAAATGATCTATGAGTTGGAAACTTCTCTAGCTGAAGTGAAACAACAACAGAAGAATATGTACAGTAAATTAAGACGTTCTCAAGTTCGCATCTCCGATATACCTGCCACATCAGAGAGAATAAAGCTTTCTAGTGATGAGCATAGAGAAGTACCACCTACAGACAAATGATCGCCTAACGACGAGCTAATATTCAGTCCTTTAAGATTTTCGACCCCAAAGATGCCAGTGTTTGGGAGTCAACCTCAAATGCCAACATACAGATCCTGCACCTCTGATAAACATGAAGAGGACCCTTTCAAAGGTTTGCAGAGAATACCCATTCCAAAGTTCAAAGGTGATAAACGATCATTTGAATCGTGGTATGCTGGATTCTACCAGATAGTTAGAAGACACAATAAAGTACCACCAGAACAGAAGTTACTGAGATTACACAGCTGCCTTGAAGGAGAAGCCCTTCGCACCATCCAAAACCTAGGCTATTCTGCAGCAGCATATGATGTAGCCATAGCGAGACTAGTATGTAAATATGGTGGAAAGAGACGAGAACTAACAATAAGATTGGAAGAATTAGACAAGTTCCGCAGAGTACGTGAGGGAAACGCCAGTGACTTGGAGCGCTTTGCAGAACTACTAGATACACTCATTGTAAAGTTGACTGAAGCTGGACAAGCAGGTAAGCTGGGTGCAGGCTCATTATATGTGACCCTCCTTCGAAAATTGAACGAACAATTAATAGTGAAGTACCAGGATTGGCTGAGAGAAAAGAGGTTGGAGGGTACCGTTAAAGATCTGTATGACTTTGTAAATGACGAGGCAGAAAGCTGGGTAACGGCAGCAGAAACAATGAAAGGATTAGGACAAGAAAAGACAAAAGTTCAAGCCACATTAAGTACACTGGCAGTTCCACAAGTAAGAATTGAAAAGAAAAATGTTGCTCCAAAGTGCAAGCTTTGTTAACAAGACCATGGTCTGTGGAAATGTAGCGCATTCAAGGCACTCCCTGTAGAGAAAAGGTGGGACAAAGCAAAAGAATTCCATGCCTGCTTCAGTTATTTATCAACCTCACACAGAAGCACAATATGCAACAGGACAAGAGTGTGTTCAATTGATGGATGCCGTTCAAACCATCATCGGTTGCTCCATACAACAAACCAAAACAGAGGACCAGCAAAGGTTTAAGCTGAGAGTGTAGCTTCAGACACACAAAATCTGAAAACAGCTGATGACAAGCGCATGGAAGGGGAGCCTCAATTAGGTACATACATCACCTCTCTTCCTAGCAGCACAGAGTACCTACCTCTGAGGACCATTCCTGTTTTTCTGAGAAATGGGACATAGTCTGTGCGTATCAACGCTCTGTTAGATGATGGAAGCACCAGGTCCTATTTAAATGAAGATGTTGCAAACAGCCTTGGATTAAAAGGTGAACCAGTATCACTGTCCGTAAGCATGCTGAATGATTCCACTGCAAATCTCAAGAGTAAGTCAGTTCAGTTTACCATGGAAAGTTCTGATAGTCATGTAAGGAAGCACGCAGTGGCACATACCACAAAACGTGTTACTGGGAACATGTTGGCAATAGACTGGGAACGTCACAAAAACAAATGGCCTCATCTAAATGGAATCAAGTTCCCATCACTAGGTAAACGTCCCATTATCGATATGTTGATTGGCCTGGACCTATCAGATTTACACTGTTCACTAAAGGAGGTTCGCGGACAACCTGGAGAGCCAATTGCCAGATTAACTCCTCTGGGATGGACAAGCATTGGACCTTTCCAAGAAAATATAGTCACCAACATGTCCTTCTTTGTTCATGAAGAAAAGCAATTAGACTGTCTCGTGAAACAGATGTGGGAAATGGAAAAATCACATTCTTCTGCTTTAGTCCGTCCCCAAGATAAGGAGGCCGAAGAAATTGTAATGGCAACATTGAGTCAAGTTCCAAGTGGGTATATGGTAGGACTGCCGTGGAAATCAGTAGCTCCGTCCTTAAAGAACAATTATTCCTTAGCATTGTCCCGCCTAGAGAGTACAGAGAGGAAGTTAGCAAAAACAACCAGATATAGCAAAGAGTTATCAAGATGTGATAGAAAGCTACAAAGTGAAAGGAATATAAGCAGAACCTGCTCGGTCTGCGATTCGGGTTAGTTTTATCGTTGTTGTAAGCTAGCATTAAATTGCAGTTGAAGTTCGGATTGTAAAAAAGTTCAAGTTGGATAAATAACAATAAAATCCTTCAGAACACAGCTAGAAGTGTAAGGTAAGGTAACAATAGGCTGGTTGTTGCAGCCAGTCACAG
>ERZ1740055.72-NODE-72-length-16423-cov-7.908724_pt1 | contig 16423 bp, 8 predicted proteins | sample MGYA00581747_ERZ1740055 | MGnify/ENA primary metagenome ERZ1740055 (study PRJEB43018, sample SAMN04849739) | marine metagenome | isolation source: floating plastic debris | place: Pacific Ocean | collected 2008-08-28 | study: EMG produced TPA metagenomics assembly of...
ACCGCCGTTTGTGTTATGTTTTTAATGAAGCTGAGATGGCCAAAAAAGAAAAGTAATTATGCATTTTTGAATTTTACTTTTAAACTAATACAGATTAAAAGCGTTAGCAATGAATTTTGCTTTAAAAACTGGTAAAGATGAACTTTTAATTGAAATGTTTAAACTAAAACAAAAAAATCATCAAAGGTGGCTGGAAGGATTTTTGTGTGAAAATTGTACATTAAGGTAAAGTGCTACTTTATTCAATCAATTCTGAACAAAATAGAAATGCCTCGAATGCACTTACCTAATCTTTGATTATTACTAGTAAATATAGGTATAAAATGTCTGATAGTGGTAATGTGTCTCTCACCGCCGGGGCACAAACTGAAAAAGCTCGCTTGAGCGAGCGGCGAAACTTATCTGGTGGGGTGGGTACCAGTCACACCTCATGTGAATAAAACCCTTACAAAAGAGAGACACAAGAAAAAATCACGTGAGGAGACGGATAACCTCACTGACCTTGGGTACTCAAATACCTAGCATGCAGGGAGCAGACAATTTAGTCGGATAATTCAGCTGGCGTCATATTGCTTTCAGATTGTAATCTCATTTCAAGTGCTCTCCTCAAGACGTTCATCGTATTTACAGACTCTAATCAAAAGTATAATGTGTTTTTGTTGCCCGCTGACCTGGCTAGCCTACTTAATTTGACAAATTCTTGAAAAGGGAACCCGTTACTAAAGCAACTCGCGAGCGGTGACAGAAAGCGTAGAAAGACGTACTACATTGTTATAAATATTATCAATAGAAAAGTAAAACTTTTATATACGATTCAGAAAGGTTTTAATAATTTTCAAGCCAATAAAAGCAGTGGTTGTTTTAAAGCAAAGCAAGACAGTCGAAGTTAAAATACCTGTGCATAGAGTTATAATTCAAACGGCGGTTATCAGTTTTTGAAAGCAAGAAAAAATCTCCAGATTAATTACCATGACTGAAGGATGCCTTACCTTCTGGATTTAGCAAGGAGAGCGAAAATAGTTAGATTGTATATATGTACTTGAATTCTGCTTTATATTTATATTTTAAGGCAGTATCGAAAAGGATTGCGAAATTAAGTCTGTCGAACAGGATTAACATGAATAAGACAAATTTTTAACATTATTTTCGCTGTGGTACTTCACTGCGGGTACTAATATTTTGCTGGAAAATTGTAGTTATACACATATTTCACAGATTTTATCAATTATCCGCCTTTAATATAATTTTAATATTCTTTAATTTTCTTGTGGCTATCCAAAGACACATTTTTGTTGCTCTTTTAGAATTGTTTATCGCGGTGCTTCACAGAGAACAAAGTCCGCAGCAAGTGGGATACAAAGTCCGGTACATTTGATCCTAGTTGCCAAAAGCTATAGTTATTGTATCTATTAAAATAATCGTCCGCCACGCTTATTTAACTTTTGTTTTTTAGGAGGCGCGCTTAATCGAGAGAGGGCGGCAATTTGAATAAATATAGTAATTCAGCGTAAATGTTGACGTCGACACCAGAGCACAAGAAATAAACTCAAAGCTTGCAGGATTCTGAGTTGATTTCAGTCGACGTTTGGTTTGTCGTTATGCATAGCTCCATTTGGGCTTTGTGCTACTTCCGTGTCCCTAATAATTGAAAAGCACCACCATTGCACATGTTTACAGCAATCTTGTTCTAACTATAACCGTAGTTGGTATAGAAAAACCTAGATTAAAATTGTTAAGCCAACTAAATATATGTTGAATTTGTTCGAACAAACCCTTCTAACCCCATTCGGTTGCCTATTGGCAAATAAGGTTCTATAAACAAATCGCTTCACAATAAACCGTCAAATAAATTATGCAGCTATTTGCAATAAAAGGATGGCTTTTCATTGAGTAAAACATACGTTGGATGTTTTTAATTTTCTAAAATTATTTCAAAGCGAAAACTAGAGGAACCGGCTAAGTCTCTCTGGGTGGTACCGGTATACCAGGCCCGTACCCAGGGATTTTTGTGAGGGAGGAGGAGGAGGCCCGGGGCCAAGGGGAAGGAAGCAAGGAAGGACAAATAGGTCTGAACAGATAGTGCTCGGATAATCATGAAAAGTGTCTCTTATAAAACTCAAAAAGTTACTGAAATTTTGCTAAAAACAAAAAAGTTGCTTTAAGTAAAAGTTTAACTGTGCTGCTACTTTAATGTATCAGATATGTCATGCAAATACTGTTAAATACTTTTAATCATATTTCTTTTTGAATAATAGTATATTACTACTATTACAATAATAGTATATCAGTATATTACTCTAAAAGATATTCATTGAGGTTTGAAAGCCTGGGTAACCAGGCAGTGGTAGTAAACCGATGACGACTGGGAACGAGGCTTAACGTATGATCAATATTCTCCTCACCCCATATCCTGGAATTAGCATCAATATTTTTACTGAAATAGATGTTTCCTTTCAAAATTACATTCTTAGTAGAAAATTGTTCTCAAAGTTGCTCCGAAAGCAAAAAGTTGCTCAAAAGTTGCTAAAATAAAAAAAATGCTTAAAACGCCAAAAGTTGTTCAATAAAAAAATTACCGAGCACAATCTGTTCAGTTCTACTGGATTTTAAAAAGCATCACCGAGCCGTCTGAGAGCACCTTTGGTTTCGGTAAGGTGCGTATAAACTGAATATAAAGTTCGCTGTTAAGCCTGTGCGGTAAGTCCGTACGCACCCATCGCATCATCACCCAGTGTACGAGCCTGGATACAGAACCGAATATAGAAATATACGTATTGATACAGGGACCGCTGAGCTCATAACACTAACAGAAATTACGACGAACAAATTTGACAAAATATTGTTTGGATTGATAGATAAAAAAGCATTTCCTGCGATCTCAGAAGTTGGAAATTTCAAGAAATTTTCCTGGGAGTCATGGACCGGATCCACCAAGAAAGTTCATTCCTTTGGCACTCGCTTTATGTGCGAGCTTAGTCCCACCAACCCGAAATATGCTCGGCGGTCTCTGTGATAGAAATATCACCAGGCAGTAAAAAACATGAAAATATTGTAACATATGCCTAGGCCATGAGGGCATTTAAGATGACCAGTGAAAAAATGTTGCGAAATAATTTTTTTTAAAAAAACGGCTTGGTTAAATTAGTATTACTCTACTAGTGGACTAATGCAGATCCTGCATTCTGATTGGCCACTCTACTAGGAGTCTATTATTAATAGTGTCACTTTACCTGTGGACTATTGCGGATCCTACATTCGGATTGGTTACTCTACTACTACTAGGGGTCTATTATCAATGGTATAACTCTGCATACGCAATGCATCTTTTTGTACTCCTAGCTTTTTGTACAGTTGAAACAAGGACAACATTACCCCGTGTGGGGGACGGGAGGGGATGGGGGTAAGGGTGCGCTGAACACTTGTGGCCTTAAAGTCTTTCAACGAGATCAAATATAGCCATTTTTATCCAAACCTAGTTCTAACCCTCCAGTGCATAGTATTAATATTTCAGATCCTACGTGAGGCGGCATTTTGTATACGGTATTCATCATTATAGACTATATTTAATATATTTTGAGACCCGGGGTCTTCATATTAGATCCGAAATGCCGTTTATTTTTAAAGCATGGTTTGGCCATGTCAATTCGGTAGTTTTTAATTTGTCAGTGAACGGATATGTTTTTCGAGTCGGTATTGGGTTACAACTTTGAGAATGATAAACAGCTAGCTTTTAGCTGTCTGTGACTCACGCTCTCGACCCTTTACGTCTTACTGACAAGTCCCAGAAAGAACGAATTAGTAATAAAAATGTAAATTGGTAAAATGTAAAATGTAGTTTAACCGCTAGTTAATTTTCTATTCCAGAAAGAACGAAACAGCTGTCTACGGTTGAAGTTGCTGGCTTAATCAGGGCTCTAATTCATATTCGTTCACTGACAAATTAATTTCAACGTAACTGAAAACAAAGCTATTGCAACCAGGCATTATGAATTTAAAAAATATAGATAAAAATCTACAATAAGTATCTATGGTTAAAAAGGATTTTGTGAAATACAAAAATATCCCCACGTTTCGACAAAGTTACTTGTCTTCTTCAGGGAAAGTAAAGAGAATACGCAATCTATATATTTTTAATTCGTAACGTAGTTTTTCAGCCATTCATTTATTACTCATGTTTGTACATTCCGTGATGATCGTGGCTGTGGCTTTCAGATCCAACGTGATGCGGGCTCTTTCTCAATGTGTACTTATAGTCACGCCCTTATTCAGTGTTGTTTATATTGAGAAAGAGCCGTGATGCGGCCTTTTGTATCCGGTATTCATCATTCTAGTCCATAGTATTAATACTATTATTAGTTACATTACAAATAGAAATTTTTACAAATTAAAATTTGTTACCAGATCACAAAGTCATCACTGATCAAATGACAAGTGAAATGTTGAATTAGCACTAAAATGCTGCTATCAAAAACAGAAGACAACATCGATGTTTTTTTATGACAATGGAATTGTATCCGCAGCATGTATGCTTACGACTCTAACAAATACTTTGCCAAAGGCGGATTTTGCAAAAGATTATTGTCAGTATCGGAGACTTATGATTCAGTCTTATCTTGATTTGTAGTGAGTCAGTTATTGATTTTAGATAAATATTTCGTGACTTGAAATCAAGCTATGTGACAAGGAAGATATAAAACATGTTTTTTTACGTGCATAGGCCATGCCCGCCCTCAAACACGCTTAGTTTAGGTGAACTATAATTTAGCCTTTTTAAGATATCAAATTGACATTGTAAATATATAAAACCTCGTACAAAATGATAATAAACCAGAATTTGTGTTGTAGCAAAAAGTGTTTGAGCGATAAATTATATCATTCCGGCAACATCAGTTGGAAACAAACAAAACAAATCATCTTCTATACTAAGGTTTATAAAATGTCGCCGTCAATGGTTAAAATCCCATATAACGTATATTTTTTATTTCTTTATCCGAAAGTAAATTAATATTTTAAAAGGACCATGTCCCAAAACATTTTTTGATTTGAACAAAACGTGATTTTTAATTTTTTTACGATTTTTTTAAAATCAAGAAAAATCGGCGCCATTTTGGCACACCGATCGCCATGCAAGGTTGTGGAGATGACATACATTAAGGAACCCTGCTTCTTGTAGTGCAAAAACAAAATGCCTGATCATGAAGAAGTGTTGCAGCGAGATGCAATAACATAGGTGACATAAGTATAGTTAAAATTCCATTGTTTTAGTTCTTCCGATCCGGTCTCCCTTAGAAGGAGAGAGAAATAGAACGACTTTTTCCTTAATGTAGGCCACGGTCAGCGGAAGGGGTTCACCAGATAATTGTTGAGTTTTCTCGATTTTAAAAAATTCAAAAAAAAAATTTGCGTTTTGTTCATACCAAAAACAATTTTCGAGGATGTTCTTTTAGAAATTAATATGTACTTTTTGGTAAAGAAATAATAAAAAAATAAACGTTAAAGGCTATAACATGAGTTGAAACACCAGAAGTGTTTCATCACAGTCTAATACATGGATTAGGCTTATTTATTTGCTTTATAATATCGATTCTACACGCCGCAATTAGTGAAAAACAATAAAACACTCTTTTTCTATGTTTTATACTCTGATAAAACATGGGTTTTTGACCAATCAGAGCGCGCGTAGGCTCCTATCTATTCTATATGATAGTTTTAAAAAATACCACTCAGTAACCAAAAAACACTTGAGGCGATTCTCGGTAATCAGCCCCTCTTGTTAGTTTTGCTAAGATGATTTGGGTGGGTGTACCGCCAAAGACCTTGAACGTTTTTCAGAACAACTTGGCGATTAACTAAACCCCAATATAGAAACGAAATTGATAGCTGACATAAAACACAGATGCGTGACATGCAAGCAACAAACCCAACTCGGTAAATATTGAGGGGCATTACTCTTACAAAAACCTATATCATAGCCTTTCTCTGGCAGACCAAAATCATTCAAGCCTTCAGTTTCACACCATATCTATCCTATAGTCTACAAAAGTCTTATAAATGCAGTGCGGTTCGTTACCATATATATTGCTAGATATCATTTATTCCTGATGCTTCAAAATTTGTGTAATTCATGGTTTACAACCAAGTTTAAAAGCCTCATAAAATTTCAAGAACGATTAACCTCGAAGTAGTGGAAAAAGCATTTGTCTCAAATACAAATGTAATCATTAAATGACAATAATTAGTAAGTCTAATTAGAAATTATAATATTTTAAATAGGGTCGCAATGGATTTTTATAGTTTCCTTACATTGTTCTCTTAGTTGCCTTATCCGGCGGCCTGCGTTTTTTGCAGACAGTATATACTAACGTATTAGCTTCTGTGTTAGCAATGATCTTCCTAAACAGCGTATTAGTAAGTATTAGCTAGCGATTGCCACAGATCAGAGAGGTATGGTTATTAAGCCATCTTGGTCATCGAATTTGGGAGAGTGATATTTTCTAGCCTTCGTGCGACAATTAAACTTGTTAAACGACATGTATAAATATAGGGCAAGTGTACCCTGAAATATTAGTCAAATACAAGCAATGCCAACTGAATTAAATTATTAATTCTCAAACTGGAGGGATTTTTTTCTGGTATAAACCATAAAAACACTTTTTTAGTTTTCTGACATGAACTGAAAGGTTCATTCACTTGCTGAACCAGCATATGACTTGCAAAACGCTTTTAAAGTGTGACATACATTTGCAAATCGCTGAAAAATCAAGAGACAAAAAATATTCTTTTTAAATGCTTTCTAAACCTGTTATCTGTGTTATAATCGATTGTATTTAAAAAAAGTAGAGTGATCAATGTAAAAAACAAAGACAATAGTTAATACAAGTAAATTAGTTCATCCCGACAAGCTTTTTTCGTGAATAACAACTCTTCAGACTTCATGCAGGGGACTGTTAAAGATTTTATATATTTCTATCATTTATGTGATGAGAAAAACTTAGTGTATTACTAAAATACGAAACTATCGGGAACTCTTTTAGTGTTTATACTAAAGCCAAGGCCAAAGGCGTCGTCTATCAACGCGAGCCAGGAAATCCAACTAATGGTAACGAATAAATCTGTTTACTGTAAATCACACTGAAATCATACGATAATCATCCAATGTGGTGTTAATCGGCTCTCTCTTCACTCTTGCCTGGTTCGTGGCGCCGCATCTTGCTCTTGGCCTTGCTTTGTACTAAACTCCTAATTCATCTTTAAAAATAAATTTTTCATTCACTGATTCAGTTTAAGTTTAAACTTAAAAATAACTTGGTTAATAAACTAAAAAAAATCAATTGATAAGTGGTGTTTATTTATGAAGAAATATAATATTTTTCGGAACTTCAGCGTGTGGTACATTCGTGTCCCGTTCATTTCGTTTTACAATAATTTTATCGCTGGTTATCATTTCAAGCATAAAAACATCAGTTTGAAAGATTTTCGAGAGTCGACTTATCAGTCCTGTTGGCTGTTCATTACAAGCTGAAAATTGTTTACATCCAGTTGGTCTCAAGGGATCACGGACAAAGCTAGAGGCCACTCCAACAACTAAACTTTAGATTTTAATGTGCAAACGACTTTTCGATTATTTACTCGTGCAAATTTAAATAACAATATATTGTCCGTGTGGAAATTTTCATTCAATTTTGTCCGTTAGTTTACGCGCGTTGAATTTGAATACTTCCCGCCACGTATAACTTTTAGCTCTGTTTTTTCCTTCAAACATTAGAACTTTTTCTCTTTAGCTTATTTTAAAAATTCGTTCAAATAAAAGGAAGGTGAAAATGTACTAATTAGGTTGCCTTTTCTGAAACTAAGACTGGGAAAATTAAAAAAAAAATTTAACTTCGGTGCCAAGACGGCCGTTTACACGTCGTTAGCACAGCCACAGTCCTATTTGCAATTCAAATAGAAAGCAAGACCATTTCAGTTTTCACCATCCCATATAATATTTTAACAAAATCTGTTGGATTTTTCCCAGTACTCAAAGAAAAAACTATTACCATTTCAAAATCAATTTGTATACACATACTTGCTTGATACAGGAACTTGAAAGAAAGGAAAATGCCGGTTTAACTTTAAGAGTCCGGAACTGACGAACACTGACTCCGTGGATGTACCAGCCATCATTTATTTTTTTCTTCACGTAATTTCACTCCCTTCCTTAACTCTGAACATTGTGAATTACTATGACATGGTTTCGTGTCAGCTATAACTAATCTGAAAAATGTTTTAATTTTATTATTCAAAAATCAGATAGAGAACCTTAAAAGTTTCAGAAATCTTTGACCTCCGTGATTAAAATATAAATTCTCTCTGCTTTAGCTGAAGCTTCTTTCAGTTAAAGCACGTGCACATGGCATGAAAGCTCACGTTAGCCAATTTACCCAATCGGAGAAGTATAAATCCTTTAGTTTGATTGGTCTAGTAGATGTTACGTCAAGCAAAGGTTTGGTATAAATTCAAAAATTTTGTACATAGCCGGCAGTTCCTGTAATGGCGGAACGTTGTGAAGTTTTTTCAAGTTTGAAAAATTGCGAAATGAGTGACGGACAACAGAAACAAGCCGAAAGCTTAAGAGAGGTAGATATTTGAACTGTAGGGCATAGAAAAAAAAAATTGGCAATGTGTTTCTCATTGTTTGAGTATTTTTTAATTTTGTCTTGTACACAGAACGAAGAGGTTTTTTTGATGGAAAGTGGCGTGGAACAGGCGGGAACCAAATCTCTTCCTGAGAGTGAGATCTCTGAGGACGACTTCGATCCATGGGCTTTGCCAGAACTTCAGGAACATGGACCAAAGTGGGAAGGTAAAAGAAGATAGTTTAAATTTCATTCTTTGTGTTACATATTTTTCTTATTTGTATTTCTTTTCTTCTTTTTTTATGTTTGTCGAACGTTCACCTGAATGATACACGTGGTGTGATCAAAAAAATTAGAACTGACACCCGGTATGAAGGTACAGCGGGTATTGATGAACTTACTCAAAATCTGTTTACTTACTGGCCTGCTCTACATGTTCATTTGCTCCTTGGATTTTCTCAGCAATGCCTTTCGACTTCTTGGCGGGAAAGCTGCTGGGGAAGCCTTCGCTTCAAACAAGATTCTTACCAATCCAGTTGCTGGTCTAATGATAGGACTTCTCGCTACAGTTCTTGTGCAGAGTTCGTCTACTTCTACTTCAATCGTTGTTGCTATGGTTGCAGCAGAAAGTAAGTATACTTTTCAATTTTTTTTTTCAATCATACGAAATAGAAAATTACAGTAACATTTTTTTCCCTTTAGCACGCGTCGTTGCCTTTTCCGAAATTTTGTTAACATTCAAAAACTAATTAGGTAAAACTCCGCAACGAAAGTTTCAGCCCCATTCAGTTACAAGACTTGCAATAACAGGATAAGTTTGTTGGTACAGTTGTTTTGATTATTGCTCTAAAAAGTCGACAAAACTGTTTGTTAATACCATTCGACTGTACCTTACGCGGTTGGTTGCTATGTGAATCATCATGTGCGCGGCATCTTGTAGTATTCGGTACGTTTTGTCATAATCCACCTGGTTAAAATTATTTAAAATAGGCTAGAAGTTTTTTAAAAAACTTTATGTTTTGACTTTTCTTCTATTTAGGTTTTTAAAATGTAAGACTATAAAATCATAAATTAAATAATTGCCCTGAGTGGGGTTATTCCTTGTCATTAATGGGGGCCTTTCTCTACTTGTAGTCATTGACGTGAAACCTGCAATTCCCATGGTCATGGGGGCAAACATTGGAACATCCGTAACAAACACGCTGGTTTCACTTGCACAAGCTGTGGAGCGAAATGAGTTCAGGAGAGCATTTGCCGGAGCAACAGTGCATGACATCTTTAACTGGCTGTCAGTCATAATCCTTCTACCAATTGAAGTTGCAACAGGCTATCTGTTCCATCTTACAAGCTTATTAGTTGATACTATGAATCTGAGGGAGAGTAAAGCAACCAAAAAAGAACTGCTAAAGGTCATCACCAAGCCATTTACAAAGTTAGTAATTCAGTTGGACAAAAAAGTGATTACAAAAATTGCCCTTGGCAAGAAAGACTATGACTCCAAAAGTCTAATCAAGACAACATGTTCAAAGAAAACTATTGCAGTTTTGAAAAATGTAACACTTAGTTCAAACACTACTACTGGATTGGCAAACCAGACTGTGTCTAAACTTGAAAACCAAACTGTTGGAGTTCCCTGTAAGTTTCTCTTTCATGACACTGGCCTGAGTGACACTACGATTGGTATAGTACTACTTATCGTTTCCCTTGTGATACTGTGTTTGTGCCTCATCTTTATTGTCAAGATTCTGCACTCCCTTATGAGGGGACATATTGCAAAGGTTATTAAGAAAACTGTCAATGCTGACTTCCCAAGGCCCTTTCATCACCTAACTGGTTACTTTGCCATCATGGTAGGAGCTGGAATGACTATCTTGGTCCAATCAAGTTCCATCTTTACATCAGCTCTTACCCCTCTAATTGGAATTGGAGTGGTTGGTTTGGATCGTGCCTTTCCCCTTACCTTGGGTGCAAACATCGGAACAACAGCCACAGGAATTTTGGCAGCTATGGCAAGTGACAGCTCCAAGCTACATCGTGCCCTTCAAATTGCACTTTGCCATTTGTTTTTCAACATCAGTGGTATTCTGCTGTGGTACCCGATTCCTTATATGCGTCGTGTCCCAATTCGCTTTGCCAAGATCCTTGGAAACAAAACAGCTTCATATCGATGGTTTGCAGTTGCATACCTCATCTTTGGCTTTTTCCTTCTCCCAGCAGCTGTGTTTGGACTTTCCATAGCTGGTTGGCAAATACTTGTTGGGGTTGCAGGTCCCATTGTTCTTCTACTGATGTTTGTCATCATTGTTAATCTACTGCAAAGTAAAGCCCCAACTACATTGCCTGAAGCCTTAAAAGATTGGGATTGGGCACCCAGATGGACACGCTCACTTGAGCCTCATGACAAGCTCATTAGTAAAGTCTATGAAGTTGGTCGTGGTTGTTGTTCTTCCAATAGGAAAACTTCACAGAACTTTAAGGCTGATGCCATGGAAACCCATGTATAACTAGCATTAAACCTTTATTTATTTGTGGCTATTGCAGTTACTTAGTTTCTCTTACTTTGCAAAAATGTTTAGAGAAACTAATTAAGATTGTAATAGCCCCTTTTATAGATTATCTTTTAGAAGACTTCCTTACAGTGTGAAATTTCAAAGCCATTTAATTTTGCTCTGAATTTCTAAACCTCTGTATTTTGTTTTTATCTAAAATTTAAATTGTGTTGAAAGATAAATTATAAGAAACTTTGAGTTTTTAATTTTTGCATTTACAGGCAAAGTGAAATTTCCACTGCAAGGAACCAAGGTTTTATTTATATTGATGTGAATTATTTTTAATGTGCTAGAAAGTTATATTATTGTTTGCCTTTGCAGGTTACAAGATATCTATTCTAACTAAGTGCCACAAAATTGAATGAAAAAATTTTACATTTCAGTTTTGTGAATCTTGGTTTTGACATTTTAGAACATACGAAATGTTGTTATACAAATAAAAATCAAATAAAGTTTTTAAAAAAAAAAAACTTTACTGCCAAGTTTGTGGCAGATTAAACTAAAGGTGAGTGCATCCATTATTATCAAAATACATTTGTATGTACCATAGGTGAATGGAAATAAATTTTAATGTTTAAAGTGTTGAAAGTAGTGTTCAAGCTATTTTTATTTACTACTTATTATTTATAGTTTTATAAGTCATACTCTGGTTTTAATTTCAGCTTATGAGGCATGTTGGTTTCGATTGTAAGCAAATATATTTAAAACTTGTACATCGCCAAATTCCTTTAATTATGGTATTGGCCATTTTTTCATCACCAGAAATTTTTCTTGTTTACTTTATTCAAGTTTTATTGATTCAAAGTAAGTCACTACATCAGGTGTCTCTTATTACAGCTGGCCCCCTCTTTACATTATCCAGATTTGCTGTGTATTGTTTGTGTCAGCCTTGGTAATAAGGCACCAGGGCACAGACTGTTCAAAAGCTGATTAGCAGTAACCCAGGGTTAAATTCTTAACCCATGTCATGCCGAGACAGATTTAATCTTTAAGTTTTGGATTACCAAGTTTTTTCCATGGAAAATCTGAACAGTATATTAAAGGAACCATAGTATTTTCCTTAGAGATACAATCGCTGCGGTCATTTTTAATTAACCCAGGGTTAAATTTAACCCATGTTTAAGCAACACAACCCGGGTAAACATTTTTTTGTCCATTAAAAACCCTTTTTGTTGCAACTTCGTTATCATAATTCATGCATATTTTTTAATAAGTGATGCCAGGCTTATTTCCCAAAAATTTTCTCTCAGTAATATAAAAAAAAGGTAATGACGAAAAAGTTGCTATTTTCAGCTTTATGTATTTTTCTAAAAGAAAGGTATTGTTGATATAATACTATGTCTCCATGAAAGACTGGGGCACAATAACCTATAACGAAAAAAAAAAAAATAATAAGAATCTGGCATGAACAAAGTTGTTCTAATGTATGTTGTGTTGTCATTCTTAGGTGCTTACTCTACAAACTTGAAAAAAGATCAACTGTTTTTGGTAGGAAATGGGTACTTTTAAACCAGAACTAAGGCCAAATAAAATTTCTAGTTTCTCGTAAGAATTTTCCTAAAAAGTAAATGAGGCTTGCTGTTTTTTCTGGTTAAGAAGCATGTAGCAAAGCCAATACCTTTGCAACCTGTTTAAAAAAATAATCCAGATTTTTTAGAAAATAGAAATTAATATCAACAATGAGCAGGATGAGAGTGTTGATAAGTCTGAAAACTACAATATTCTAGTTTTTTTGTTTTTGGTAAAAAAAGGTTGATGTGGCAGCTTTTTAGCAATGCAGGTGCATATGAGAAACTCGGAATTTTTTTATTTGGCCAAAAGTTAGTGTTATTTTGGGTCAAACAATGAAAAGGAGAACCCATGTTTTAATTTTAAAAACTTACAGCTGCTTTTTTAATTTTGATTATTTCATTTTCTGCTCTACGGAAGGTGATAAAGGAATAAAAAGGCGGAGTCTTTAAGTGTTGTAGTTTTTTGCTAGTTGTTTGTGGATGTTTGTCAATGAATATACTGTATAATTAAGTTTTTGGAAGGATAAATTGTTTTTGAGCATACTTGTTTGTTCTTGATGGATATCAGTTTTCATTTGCAGGTTCTTAATTTTGTGAAGGTATTGAGGAATCTGTTTTGAATCCTTGCATTCATTTTAATTGCTGGGTACTTGGTTCTTGAAAATGCATGCAATCTAGTTTGCTTCAGGAGAAATGTTCTGGCGAGTACCTTGGATTTTGGATGACAGTTTTCCATTTCATTTTTTTGCCATTTAACTGCAAAATTGTCAACATACCTTCAAAAATTTAATTTATTGAAAAACCTTCACCATGACCATTTACCTATAAGCAGTTTTAATTAACAGTTGTTAAATGAAATTATCCTGAACACCATCGAATATTTTATTTGTTGAAAAATGTGCAAATAAATCAAAACTGATTGTCATCTGAGGTCTACTTGTGTACTGATGGTTTGATTCCATCAACATTTCATAGCAAACTGGTTTGTATTTTTTGAGAAATATCTTGAAACAGGAGTCGGGCTACTAGTAGTAAGTGGCTTGCAAAAGTAGACTGGAGTAAATGGTTATGTAATGTGATCACACAGATTGGTAAATTCTCTTTGGGTGTTGAAAAATATTTCACAATTGAGAAAACCGAACAGGTAATGAATTTAACAGGAATTACTGTTAAAGAAGCTATTTATATATGTAACCATAGTGACGTTATTTTCACGTGTGAAGATTACAAGTCTCCATGAGAACATCCAATTTTTGTGCAAAAGCTCACTTTGAATTTCATTGGTGTTTATATAATGTTACTTTATAGTGCCTCTCTAGAAAAAAACTTAGTAAGTAATAAAAAATTGTAACCTAGTCATGAAATAATATTTGTGGAATGCTAAAATACTAGTTAACCAAAATCTGACTGGTGTCATTCTGAAACTGGCAATTTGAAAAATAATTTACATCCATTATTCTCTTATTTATTAGTATTGTAAGTAATTTGAGACGAACAAATATTTTTTAATAAATAAGTTGGTGAACATGTTTGAGCACTACTTGACATAAGTTTACTTTAAACCAGCAGATGCAAGATTAAAGGAAAATGGTGCAAAAGATGCTAAGATAATCTCCAAAAATAACTTGGTCTGTCAACCATCATGGAAGGTTATTGTGAAAAATATACAGGATATTGATTACAATGAAGACAAAGTTTTCACATGTTTTTCAGGAATTTTGGAGTCTGCACCTAAATTGCCTACATTTTTATATATTAACTTTAAGCAAGATTCAAACAATTTATGTTACAACTAATGTATATTTTTAGTTTAAAAACTGTCAAATATTTGATATTATTGCAAATGCCTGCAGCTGTTAATTTTCATTCTTGAAAGTTTCAGGAAAATTTTTAAATAAAACTTAAAATGGCTCAAATTTATAATCTTGGAATTTAAAGAATACTTGACAGGTTAACTGGATTATGTAAATTACCTTAAAGCTGTCTTCCTGAAAGTTAAAGCATTTTATCAAGACTTTCAAGCTTGACAATCAAACTGCAGTGTTAGTTAACAGCTTCAATATTTTTCATTTGACATAAACTTTGAAAAAAGTTCTTTGAAATAATATTACAAAACTCCTTAAGTAGTTTTTATCTACCCTAATTTATAAATATACACTTGTAGATTAAATATTAATACCTAATTTAAACACTGATTCTTGTAAACACATTTGCAGTTCTTTGGTAGTTGTCATCAGCCACATTTAATGTCTATTTTCTACTCAGTATATTTGCATGGCTATCTTCTACTGACTTTGACATAAAAATATTAAACATGAGATGTACTTAATTGATTACTATTAATATTTTATCTCCTAGAGGCCAATGTTTTTTATTGCAATTTTATAACAAATAATGATGCAACAGTTTAAAACTGTTAAAAAACAATATTTTAAATAAAAGGAACTTCACTTGTCTTGCAATCTTCAAAACAGCAGATCACTGATCAATATCTGTTCAGCTGGGTTGAAATGCACTTTGTGCAACTAATCACAGATAACTGTCATCCATAATAATTATCTTGACATGTTGTCCTTATTTGTGTATGACCCCTGGAACAAGGAGTTGCTAGGGGGATGGTGCTGTGTGACCACTGAGCAAGCAAACGCTTGGAGATCATGAATGGTTTCCAACTGGCTTGCCGATCATCCCATGTTTTCGCGATTTCCCCATCCTCGGCGATGATCTACAGTGAAATAATATCAATTTTCCTACTGTTAGCATTAAAATTAAGTTAAATATTGAAAGTAAGGTAAAACAACCTAACTTAGGCAACATCAATTTAATTTTTTGAAGAATGGACCCCACCAACCCCTTTTCACCAGAAATGAAAAAATAAGACTATTTTTAGATAAACTGATTTTTACACATTAAAAGCTTTTTTATAAGATTGTTTTCAAATGATTACTAATTAAAATTTTACTGAAGCTGCTTTTATGGCTAAAAGATACAATTGTGGCTATTATAAAACATGTCACTGACATTAATTAGATGACATATAGTCTGTGTTACAGTAGCAGTACAGTAAATGTTGTACATCCCACACTTGCTCATCACTGTACTTGGAAACAACAAAAACATTAATTTTCAAAGAGAAATTTTCTGCTCAAGCAAATGCAGCCAGATTCAAGAATTACAAAATTCAGGGTTGCCACGGTCCTTGAAAATCCTGGAAAGTCCTGGAATTGGGGGAAAAACTTTCCAGGCCCTGGAAAGTCCTTGAATTTAGGTCATGGTCCTTGAAAATCCTGGAATAGGCAAAAAAAAATTTTTTTATTTTTTTCCAAAAATAATAAAAATTTGCTGTTAGTTAAAATGTTTTTGATATGACAGAGTTGTAAAACAAAAGCCATGACTTTGCAAGGTCTCGTTTTTGTCTAAAAGTGATCTGTTATTGGTTGTTTTTCATTTTTAGGATCAGCCAATTCAGTAAAGCCGAATAATAAAGTTTGTTTCGAACAAAAATGTGTAAAGCATTCAGGTTTTAACTGATAGAGAAGGTCCTGGGTTTGCTTGAAAAGGTCCAGGAAAGTCATGGAAAAGTCCTTGAATTTGACATCAAGTAAATTAATAGTGGCAACCCTGAAAATTAATATACCTGGATTATAAGAACATGATTTAGGGGTTCAGGCTAATTTATTGTAGTCCTAATTAACCCTTTGACTTACACAGATGCCTGGAGGCATCGTAAAATATGGTACTCAGT
>ERZ1740055.73-NODE-73-length-16388-cov-10.258128_pt1 | contig 16388 bp, 7 predicted proteins | sample MGYA00581747_ERZ1740055 | MGnify/ENA primary metagenome ERZ1740055 (study PRJEB43018, sample SAMN04849739) | marine metagenome | isolation source: floating plastic debris | place: Pacific Ocean | collected 2008-08-28 | study: EMG produced TPA metagenomics assembly...
GTCTCTCTTGTTCAAGAGCTAGCAGATTTTGTTATTTATTTCTAAGGACACGGATCGAGCAATCAGTATAAAAAACATATTTCTTAAATCTCAAGCAGATGTAGTTTGATATATCAAGAAATAATTTTTGGCTTCAGCTTCCCTTTAAGTCTAAAAAATATAAGTTTCCTTACCTTCGCATATCGCAAATGTGTTTTACTGCATGTTATAATGTTATAAAACTAAGTCGCAAAGTGTAATAATTCCTTTATCATTCACTCGCCTTATTTTAAAACTAATTAATCGAGAGCTCAATGACTTAACTTTTCTGCTTTTTTTAAAATCTTTTTTGCTTCCGTTATCAGTACTGACACGGCGGTGTTTGAAGTGTACCCGACCCGGTACAGAGGTAATCATGCATGCATCAGATTTTAAAATTACTTTATTTTTTGATTTATTTAAGTCAACATCCTGAAATACCTGCTAAGAGGCAGTGGTGCGTTTTTGGAACTCATTGTTCACACAGTTTTAAAAAACGTCTTTATCTGCTTTAACCTTCAACTTCCAAAAGTACTATAAAAACGAAGGTGTTTGGGTAGAAACACAGTTCTCAAATCCGCTCTCCAAAGTTGAGGTTTTTGAAAAACGAAATTTATTCGAGTAAAACCTGTGGACATGGAAAATACTCAAGAGACTCCCATAAGCAAAGAGGTTGAAGTGTATGCACCCTACAACAAAACAGTCGAGTAAAGACTGGCGAGGTATTACAAATACCGGACCTTAAGTTTATAACACTTGCATTAAAATCATGACAAAATGAATAAAGTCCATTCTTGTGTCTAGTTTCAAAAGAACATTAACATAATTTAAATTGACTTGCTAGACAAGACCGAATCAAGGTTGGGTAAACAAGCTCGATTTCTTGAATCGGTCAATTTAGGTTACGTATAATTAATATTCAAACTCTTTGGCTTCATTAATCTCAAAAATATTGTTTCAACGACAGATTTCATACTCAGAAAGAGCGGTAAAACAACTTGCTTTTTCCCGTGCTTTATCATAAAGATCTTAGTATTTCATCTGCTTTTCTTGATATATAAAGGGTAATGATAATAACAATATGAACACGATTGTTCTTTAAAAAATTATTTTTGCTCAAAGGACGTCTTTAGTTTTATGATAAAAATGTAAGTAATGTCAATGAAACTAAAAGACAGTAATCTGCATACTTTTGCATCCTGTGTTTTCCACAGCCAAACAAACCATTTCAACGATTGTAAACACGGTATTCCAGAACCTGGAAAAGGATTGAACTCCATTTAAAAAAGTCAAACAGGAAAACCTAACAAAAACGTGGTGCCCAGTGGTCGTGCACAAGAAATCACGGTTGTGGAGATATCGACAGATACATGAAAACCACGTGAACAAAGGTTGCATATTGATTTTTTAAATAAATTGGAAGCAGATTCACCAAACAGTAAGGAACATACATTACTTTTTTATAAAAAGCAGAATAAACAAAAAAAAAAACATTATTGTTGAAATAAACAGCCAGGAATAACAAACAGAAAGTGCATTGACAAGTTGGTTCAAAAGATATAGCATTCAGAGTAACTAAAAACTGAAAACAGTCGACAATACCTTAAAAACACAAACCAGAAAAAATTCTACTTTTATCAACAAATTAAACTGGCTTTCATACTTTAGGATTGGGTACTATTGTCTCTTTCATTATGAATTCGTTCCAGGTTCTTTTAGACAGCAACGACAGCAACGACAGCAACGAATTTTGTTTTATAAAAGGGATTTTCATTGCTGTATCAACACTAACTAAACAATTAACACATTAAACTTTTTTGAGAGTGTTTATTGACAGAATGCTTCTCCCAAAAGCTCCATTTTATTATAATTTTAATTGTACACGTACTTCAACATACAAAACTTTTTCAGTATCTCCTTGTAACAATAAACAGCCTGACAGCAAAAATAAATGAAATCCAATCTTTCAGACATTAAGGAGTTCTTTAAGATATGTTGCTACTAGAGCCTCAGCAGTTCAATGCAAATGACGTCACATATGCGGCAGTCTCATCGTTTGTTAACATATTGTCTGAAAAGAAAGGGTTTAAGAAGCAAAGCATTCCTTTATTAAAATATGAATTGATGAAAAGCCATGTAAATATTTGTGTCTTCAATGTCGTGCAAGAAATTTCGTTGTTTCATCATTGGTTTGCTTTTAAAAATTTAGTTCCCGTGAGACTTATATTGCGACAAAGCTATATTTTTATTGTGAAGTACTCAGCTTCTCAAAACTAAATTTCTTTGCGAATACGAATATCATTTCTAATACCATTTGAGACCCAAGTATACCACGTTATTAACTGAAGTTTATTTCATCCATTTGTATCAGTGTATCTTTAAAAATAAAGGCTTTGGTAAAAGAATTAGCTCTTAAACTATTCTTTAATAAGATTATAACAAAGTGACAAATAAGTCAATTACTTCTCATATCAAACAAGTTGTCCTGCAGCACTTTTATTTCTGAACAGTTCATGTATGAAAATAATTGCTCTCCAGACAAAGCTTTAACAATTTCCTTTATTTTAGCACAAGTATACCGACACAGAAACTTACACTACTGTAGAGAATTTGTACAGTTTCGTTGTCCATGAGTTTCCCCAAAAATGCAATTTACAAGAAGAACCGGAAGGGCAAACTTATGGACAACAAACTTTTTATCTATCTAAAATCAAATCTTCAATGAGTTGTAAGAAATAAATACTTTTTCAGTACATGCTTGATGTTTATCGTATGAAATGAAGACAAAATTTTCAATATACATACATCTTCAGACCACAAACATAGTCGATTAACCCAACCAGCTTATGGCGCTCTTCAAGTGACTTCGCTTACTGAACGAAGCAAATGTTTATTAATATCGCCAGAGACAAAGCAAACGGCAATTTTGAAAGAAAAAGTTAGTTCCTACTTATGTCAGAATTAAAATTAATTCTTTCGTGCGTCTAAAGTCCCGTACGTCTTATTCTTCATGGCTTGATCGTTTCTTTTTTGTTTCTTTTGTTGATTTTGTTTCTTCTGTTGATCTCTTTTCTTTCGTAGATCGCTTTCTCTTTCGACGCCGTCTTTTGCCTCCTTCCTTTAGCACATCAACGGAATTGGCTTCATCCGGGGTACATTCGTACCAAACCTTGAGATACTTGTAAACATTTCCACAGCTGTTGTCGTCGAAAAATATATTTGAGGCAACAACCTCACACGCTTGCTCATTCTTACATTGTCCTTTAACCTTTTGCTGGGTGTTTTCGGTATTCGTTTCACAAAGTCGGTCACTGGTCAGGCCTGCAGGAACCTTTGGACAAGTCACATGGTCATCACGACCCCAGAATGAACGGGTAATTTTGATAAGCTCGTACTGTTTGCATTGCAGCCAGCCTTTTTCTCCTTCACAAATGACAGTGAAGTTCTGTAGAGAGAAAAATAAGGATGAAGTTCATTCAGAATTTTAAACCATTACGCTATGCGGTTACATCAAATGTATTCGTGATATTTCAAGTTGAAACCCAAGGACCAAAAAGAGCAAAATTTTGTGAGGGTAAAAGCTTGGATGGACAACTAGTAAAGAATTTTAAAAGGGTAATATAACTGTGAGAGGAAAAGGCAGTCGACTGTCAAAGAGAGTAATGGTTTTGCTAGAGGAAAATTTTGGGAACCGCATCAATGTATGAAAAAACGAAATACTATATCAAAGTACCCTGGAAACACTGGAAACTGTAATCTACGAGGGACAGAAATATTGCATGAGGTATTACATCAGTATTAATGGAATATTATGTATTGTATGTGTATTAGGGAAATAAAGGGCACTATTTTGGTATGAAGGAAACACCAGGTATTGTATATATCTGTATAAATGAATACGAGGTAAGATTTGGGTATGAAGAAAATAGAAAGTATACTGTATTGGTGTGATGGAATTTAGAAGAACTGTTTGGGTATGGAGGAAATACAAGGTAAACTGTATTAGTATGAATTAAGAAGTACTGTTTGGGCATGAAAGAAATAGAAAGTATACCGTATTGCTGTGATGGAATTAAGAAGTACTGTTTGTGTATGAAGGAAATACGAGGAATACTGTATTGGTATGAGGAAAACAAGAGGTAATGTTTGTGTATGAAGGAAAGACAAGATATTGTATGTTTAGAAACGAAATACGAGATACTGTTTGGGTATAAAGGAAATACGAGATATTGTATGTTTAGAAGCGAAATACGAGATACTGTTCGGTTATGAAGGAAATGCGAAGAATACTGTATTGGTATGAAAGAAATACGAGATACTTTTATTAAAGAAATACGAGATATACTGCATAAGTATGAGGGAAATTCGAGGTATATTACACTGCTATTAGGGAAATTTAAGGTACCGTATGAATATGGAGGAAATGCGAGATATAATGTACTGCTATTAGGGAAAAACGAGGTACCATATGGGTATGAAGGAAATACTATGTACTCTATGTGCATGAGAAAAATATTAGGTACTGATTGGGTATGAAGGAAATACGAGGAATACTGTATGAGTATGAAAGAAATTAGAGGTATTGAATAGGTATGAAGAAAATACTGCGTATTGTATGAGTATGCCAAAAAGTGCATGTTTTTCTGAGAGGAAGTTCTGTATTTGTATGTCGTAAAATAAGTTTCTTGGTATCTGTTGGTCTCAAGAGATAAAAAGGAAAGTTTGCACCAATAAAATACAGAAGCTAATCCAAACTAGCTCACATCAGTAAAGAACCTACCGGCATAATGGGTTCGGGACCGGCTTTTCCCTCTGGACCTTGAGGACCAGGTAGACCTGGTGCTCCGGGAAGACCAGAAGCACCAGGAGCTCCCTGTTCCCCGGGATCACCCTTCTCTCCAGGCATACCAGGAGGACCAGGTGGTCCAGGGGGACCTTGAGCACCAGTTGCTCCTGGAGCACCATCCTCGCCGACATGACCTGGGGGACCTGCGACACCGCTCAAACCGGGAGGTCCGGGCTCACCGGGGGCACCAGGGGGTCCCGGTGGACCCGGAGGCCCATTAAGGCCTTTTAAAAAGAACCCTAACGTGAGGTTTTGTTCCAGCAGCTGACTGACCATTAGCTGATCGAGAAAAGGTTGAGTGATTCTGTCGCCAATTTTCGGCCAATCTGGTAAAATTTGTTGTGAATTCTGAAACAAAAGAGATTTGTTTTCAAAGAACACTTGTACAACAATGACGTTGTTTTACATAATGATAATTAAAAGTTTTCATTTATCTTTGGTTATTCCTAGAAAAAAATTTTACCTTCCAAGAATAGACTTGCTAAGCCGAGTAGGTTATAAAGCATTTCTCCAGTTACTATTGATCAAAAGATCAAATACATACAAGCAACAGATATTTAGAAAATTCGTTGCAAAGCAGATAATCAGTCAGAGCTTACAATAAATCATTAATCCCCTACTCCAACAGTTTCACATTCCTATTGTATGTTCTAATCAGAGTCCTATATGCGGCTTGTTAAAGTTTTTGCGGTTTAGGATGCTGATTATAACAAGCTCTTTTGTATCAAAACCAAGTAAAAATCGTTACACGAAACCCAACAAAATTCAAAACCGAGTAATTTAAACTCAGTTAATGTTTTTTACTAGAAACAGAAAGATACTAAAGCTCATTTATAGTGTTGTAACAGTTTCTCTTATTTGTGGATATAAGAATGATTCCATATAAAAACCTCTCTAAGTGCATATAGAGAATGGCTTTTACGCAAAGAACCTTTTTTGTTTTATGAAACGAAAGTTAATTGCTTCTGTCCACAGCAGGTCCATTTTAACACGCTGAACACAGATGCAAGATATGATGTGAAAAAAACGAACTTATTGAGATTATAAGATAATAAGAGACATGAAGGTTTAAAATGTTTTAACGGGAACTAATCAGTGAGGACAATATAACAAGCTCTCAAAATAATTCTGTGCTTCTATTCTACGAGCAAGTCTAATTTTATTTTTTGACCTTTTTATCTATAATCTTGATACGCTCAGAATGATCCTTAGCTATAAACAGAACAAAGATTAACTTTTATTATAAACTCGCTCTATTTTTCTTTCTGGTCTTAGTAGTTTTAATGAAGCATGCAAATACACAGTTGCCTTTTTTTTGTAAAACGTAACTTTTTTTCTGGTCTGAAAGCAATGGTAAATATGAACATATTCCTTGAGAAATCAAGGTTCTTGGTTTGAAAATCAAAATATTTGCGTCTCTTAACGCATTGAGATGGAATGAGACGTAACCCATTGTAGCTGGTACTACCTGCAATTGTTTACGTCAGGCAAGAAAATTTGTTTATTTGAAATTCAACAAAACCTCTGTTCTAAAATTCCATATTGAAGCATATTATAATACTTTTAAACGTCTTCCAATTCGATATGAAATAGTTTCCTTTTTCTACGTTTTCGGTTTCCTTGTTTCAAAGCCAGATAAGGATGCACATGATCAGCCACAAAGACTGCAATTCAAAATATCGCTGAAGAATAACCGACCGTAAACACCTTAAAACTGGATAAATTAAAAACCTAAGCAACAAAAAAAAACGTTTCAAAATACTTTACAGCTAGTATAAATATTTCGCTTTTTAAATCTCTAAGGCAAACCTGTTATGATTCCATTAAGGAATAAGTCTCGCATAAATAAATCATAACAACATTTTAAATCTACAACTCAAGACATGAAAGAATCAAATAGTTTCTTACTTACCGAGTATTCTAGCAGAGTCGAACCTACGAACAAAAGTAGAAGGCCCGTACAGCCTCCTAAAGACCCCATAGCCTATTAAAAATAAAGATAAAATCAAAGTAAATTATTGTTGTATTAAATGAATATGAGACCAGTTGTTCATTTTTACGACAACTAATTAATAATTACTTATCTGTAATTATAACGGCCTTGACTTAGCTTTCAGAATTACAAATCTAGAATTTACTGTAAAAGCCTAAATCAAAGGTTTACTTTGAGCTTTTACAGAATAATCGATTGATTTAAATAGTTAAATATTACTGAAAGCAAAGCCATGTTTGTGTAAGCTTAGCTTTCATCCTTCACTTGGTCAGAATTAATTCTATTCGGCCATTTTTTACAAGTAAATTAAAACCGTGTTAATTCATGAAGTATATGAATGTTAACTACAATAGCTAGACAAAGATAAAGCTTATAGCTTTTTTAAGTTTAACGAATACGATGGAAAATCAGAGACCTCGACTGCAGCTGAACGACCAGTCACTGCTAAAGAGGTCACCACAATAATACAAAATAACTTGGTAACAAAACCAATAACATATATTATATACTCGATGCAATAATTAAGCTCTGCTCTTTCTTCGTGAAATAGTGAGAGCGTTATATCATTTCCCTGACTCCATTACTGTCTTGCTCAGATCACCAGTAACTTTGTTACTATTGCCTTCTCCCGAAGCATGTTGTAATCATTACCAAGGTTTCCTTGTCAAACACATTCTAGTAACCACATTCCAATCCATAGCAAAAGTCATCCACTAACAATTTGCAAGACGAATAGAGCTTTCAGATCTGCAGCATATTGATTAGTCCATCACAAAAATCTTGTGAGACAATGTTCAAGGCAGCTGGGACCGGATGACTCACTTGTCAGTGACCAAACTCCGTGATCGCTGAAGCAAGGACAAGATTTTTGGGTGTTTTTTACCCGTCAAACAAAAGTTTACTGCGCAAAATTTCACGCAGAAATTTCTCCCCAGCAATTTTTGTGCTTAACGATTCGTAAACTAACCTGTGACAACACTCACAAATTTGAGGGGAAAAGTTGTCACTTGACTCCAAACCCAGTTGTGGTCTGACTCAATATGTTATCACAAATTCTTTCGATATTCCCACCAAACACGAACCAGACATGCGCGTTCCGGCCAGCCAATCCACGTTTTGAGCTTGACGTGGCATTACGGAGGAACAAATTTTATTTTGCATGACGTAATGGGCTTCGACGTGCTTATTTTTAGACTAGCCAATCAGGGATCGTGATGCCATAGTCAGTGAAGCTAAACAATGACTATGTCATGATCCAAAACGGTTCTTAGGTAATATTGATATAATTGGAATGCTATTTAATAATAAAACAATATGTTTACTGAACATGACCGTGATAATACAATAAACTCAGCGGTTTTAAGAAGTACTGTCACGAACTGACCAATCAGAACTAAAAAATAAAGCGAAACTTTGAAGAATTTGTATGTTTTTGTTTACAATCGGTTTTCTTGACTCACTACCCTTAAAAACTCCTCACTTCTTTTTATGCAAGTATAGTTCATTGAAATCAACGTATTCTTTAGTCGTAGACTTCCCTGATACAATTACATCTGGAATGGTTTACCTACCCCCTTGGTTTGTCCTTTTTAAACGTTTGGTTCTTGTTTCTCAAACGCTTTGCGAGTAGTCCCAAGATTAGAAGGGCTTTGAATTGTTGTGAATTTGACCTATGAGTTTGTTGATGAATATAAAACAACAGGTCATGCATGTAGACTTATTTAGAACTTGAAGTCAACAAACTGGTAAGAACAAGAACAAATAAACCTGTATTGACAAAATATAATGTGTTGCTTGTCAGCTTTCATATATCGGATATGTTAGCGATCATGTGAAGACGATACAAAGTTGAAGCTAAAATCGGTTTAACAATTGAATAGTTAGGTAAATTCTTAAAAATCACTTTTAGTAATTCCCTTTTTATGAACCAACAATTTTTAGAGATCATCCTTTTCCAGAATGAATGTTTTTGTTCTTTGTTTTTCATCAATAGGATGCTTTTCTAGTAATAATTAAGTTCCGTGTTATTGAGTTACTTCTACATTACAATGTCTCCAAATTAAAATATTTAAAGGTTTTAGTAAAAAGAAAATTTACAGATAATTCATGCCAGGCATAATTTTTTTGTTATTGTTGAGAATGCTGAAAGTATCTTTAAGTTTTTATTCAATGGAGCGAAAAATTGCAATTGAGATTCAGTGAAGCCTCGAGTGGTTTAAATTTTTCAGCAACTCTCTATGAGATATATATGCCAACCATATTAAGGAAAGTTTCGGACTTGTGATTTTCTTTATATTTACTGTCAAGTTTGTCAGTAATACTGTTGTTAAGCAGTTTAGTAACCGATGTGCATTCATTTATACAATCAAATGGAAAAGCAACTGAGTTAAACCATGGCTATGTTACAGAAACTTAAGCTGTCAATCGAATCACGATCATCGAGTACTGCATATGCCTTTAAAAGCAACTGTATAACTTTTATGCAACAAAAAGTCCAACAATGCTAAATAATCCTTCAGATTTTGAGAGACCTAAGATTGCAATCTGTCCCTCTCTCTCACACACTCTTTTTTCGACCGTACTGTATGGAGAAAATACCATGTAACAGATAATGTCTTTTCATGTTTCCACGGACTAAAATTTGCTGTTATCTAACTCGTAAAAAAGAGGTAGAGAAATTGCTTCGTTGTCAACGCCGTTTGGTAAACATTTATAAAAGGCGGTGCTAGTTTCTCACTCTTGCGGGCTCAGTGCATTTGAAGGACAAATGTTGCACCCGTTTTATTAACTTTTGAACACTTTCTCTATGACTGGAACTTGTCCTTACCAGAAAATATTTTGAGAAAATGATGCAGTGCTTTATTCTAATCAAATAACATACAGAAAGCAAATATAACAACTATTCGGAAATAAATTTTTTTTACATTTACCAAGATGTAAATAGAACATAAATGCTGCGTCGGTGTTTCTAAAGAAACAGTTTTCAGTATATAAATTGGTAACTTAAATACCGTAGTGAAAAGAATGACTTCTCATTCGCTCCGACGAAAAACTGAAGTCCAAAACGTCAGTTCTAAAGTTTTTTTCACTACGGTGTAAATAGGACAATTTGTTCAGAAAACTATTAAACCAAATATTTACTAAATATAATAAAAAAGTACTTTGGCGAGTAGGTAAGTCAGATTCGAGTTAAACGATCATCTTCGTTAGTAGTTTATGGAGCAAACATTTTATGCGTTCGCTTGAGTTCGGATCTGGCGCTTGAATGGTCAGCTCCTCGTACTGCTGATGGCTTAAGCTTTAAGGCTTAAGACTTAAGACGCACTATGTCTATAGACTAAGCTTTAAGACGCATTTTGTCTGACATATAGACTATAGCTATCAAGACCTCTTATTTTCTTGTACATTATTATGGTGGGGTGACAGGCCCATATTTTGGTTTACTCCCTTTTTTTATTTCTCATTCGGGTTTCGTTTACGTAGTGTTTTAAAGTTTCGCTTTAACAAGCATGTCTTTGAGGGAGCGTATACGCGTTTATACGATACAACTGGTTTTTGCGAGAAGATATTATTTAAGTGTGGTTGGTTTTCGATAAAAAACCAGTTCTTAGACAGTATTTTTTAATGTTTGGTTTTGCAGGAGCAAATACTGTTACGAAAGGCAAAATATCTTTTTGTACTTTTGGTTTCCTTTTTAATGCTGAATTTACGCCTTCAAATTTAATTCATATTTATTCATTATATTTATTTATCTCTCATGCATTTACTTGAACGAAGGACTACAGTCCGAAACGTAATTTCAACAACTATAAAATATGGAAAACTGTACATATTAAATAATGAGTTTACAACGAGCACAATAGTTCCTTTGCAGCAACTACAGCTGCCTGCAAAACTATGAATTAAACATTTATTACTTACGATTTAAACCACTGTTTCTTAATCTGTCGTTTGTTTATGTCTATTAAAAAGTGCACCGTACAGCTGAACGCACATATGCGCAGCCGGTGAATTCTGGGTAGAAATTTAACAAAATTCTCTGAACAAAAGAATACGTTGCATATTTGCTCCTGGCAAGTGCAATCGGTTTACGCACTCGGAAGATTTAGAATTTATATTGGAGACTAGAATGCCAGCCCATGGACCAGGAGGAAAAGTAGCGTTATAGGCAACTTGAAAAGATTCTTTCAAGTAAGTTAAAATCCACTGCGAAGGTAGTTTATCCTAAGTAACGTAACATTTGTCAAGAAATTACAGCAAACAGAACGTTTTTTTTTCCTAAAAGAAAACATAATAAATCTTTAGTTTACTCAAGTTCCTGGCATTCATCCTGTTCTTAAAGCCGTATAGAATGCTCGTTCTTATAGAGAAAGACAAAAGCACGTAATTAGAAAGGTCAACCGGTTCTTTAAAGAATTCCAAATTAAGTTTTTCATATAATATTTACTAGTGTAACTAAAACTTTTTTGTAAGAAACTCAATAAATATAGGTAATGGTTTAACTAAACAAACCAAAACAAGTATTTTTTTAAATCTTCATTACGATATGGCCAGATATAAAATCTTCAATTGAGTAAAGGTGTTGATCTTTCTCTGACGGAAAAACTTGTCTAACCTGCTAAAGAATAAGGAGTCACCAGGTGTTACCAGGCAGAGGTTAGGTGGCATACAGCGACTTGCTATTTCAACGCAAGTACAACAATGTATAATGAGAGTTTTTTTCTATAAACGAAAACTGTTCAAAATATGCCTGCTTGCAATTCTCTTCATTTTATTTTGATCAGAAAATTAGCGGAGCAGTGGCTAATTAAACATATTTGTGAAATCAATGCATGCGCATAATTGAAAAAAGTACGGATGCATTTTTCAATTTGTCTTCAGAGGTTTCAACAATGACGTAAGCCGATGGAATTATTTGCGTCTATTGACAATGTTTGTTACAGTAAAAAGTTCGCAGCCTATTGCAAAAATTTTAACTGACGGGGGATGTGTTGCAAAGCAATGACTTCGCTAATAGCACGCGCATGCATGCTCATGCTTTTGCTTTAACCTTCTTGTTGATTTATTGGGAGAATCTTGCATGTTCTGAAGGGTAGCTGTTGGTTTGCAAAGACTGTCCACCAGTTACCAAGCTTAGCATTATTGTTTTATCCGAAGCATGCATCCGTTCAATATACTTTATTAGTTAATAGTTTCCAGTCCCTGCTCTTGGGAGTTCGTGTGTTCCAACGTCTTTTACTTGTAGTATCGCTCAGGTGATCTTCTAAATCTTCTAAAACAAGTTTCGGCTCGTTTGAAGAGCCCTCGTCAGTTGTAGAATCATGTCCCAGTTGATACGGTCTTAAGAGGGTTCTCTCTCGCACTTGTGGGATGTGACTTTAATTTTCTATTCCTACTATCATTTCTACTCTGGGCACTACTCCCTGTCGAAATTCAGATTTTGAGTTCATGATCGTACTTGCTCCTAAGATCACCTGAGCAATACTACAAGTAAAAGACGTTGGAACACACGAACTCCCAACTCCCAAGAGCAGGGACTGGAAACTATTGCTATGAAGAAATCCACGTCTGCGAAGATATACAGACTTTCTAAATACTTTCCTTTTCTTTTCTTACAACTTACCTGTTGCAGCATCTCCTTCTGTGCTTGCAGCTCTAAACCTTTAATCTCGGCATCTTCAATGGCAGCTTGAGTCTCTTGCTCCCGCAACAAAGCCTACGAATTTCAAGCATTAATGCTATCAATTAGAGGTGATTTAATCTTTATCTAAGAAACAAAACATGTTGTCTGTGTCTTCATAGCCTGATCAAAACCAAGGCGAATGATTGGGAGAATTCGAGAGCAGATCAGTTGAAACCAGAGACGCACTCTTCAGGCTATGAAGGCATGGAGAACATGTTTTATTTCTTTTATAAAATTATTTTCCGTCTTAACAAAGAGAAAGACGATACACGAAGCGCGTATGTATACTTTAATTTTTTTCATGAAACTGTAAAATCTCAAAACTTGGAGACAGCCAACCATATCGCTCACGTCATTTTAGTGCTTCATGGCGCTGAAAACACACTTGTTGACCAATCAAAATGCACGTACATGTAGTATCCAAATTATTTTATAATCCTTCTCCAGTGAGTTATTTGTTTAAAAGCTCTCGGATGGTATTGTTTAAGCTTACTTCAGCAAACGATGATTTGATAAAACATCTCTTAATTCCACGCAAAATGAATATAGTAAATTTTTAAGACCCACTGTGGCCCACAACAAATAAAGGATCGTCACAACTTTTTACCAACACAATCCATAGATTAGAAAAGCCACACTATAGACTTTATTCATTAATGGTTATGGCGATTTTAATACTTTTTTGTCTATATTCAACTTATACCTAAAAGCCTCGTTTTGAGTAACATATTCTTTTGAAAATGTAACTCAAGAACAAAGCTACTTGGGCCAATTTGAAAGTAGACAGACGATTATTAAAATCGCCGCCATTTATGAATAAAGTCTTTACCCATCACTTCCTCTTTATAAGGTCTTTGCCTGATACTTGTTTTTACTCCTATCGCATCGGCCGGCTCTCCCTTAATCACGTAAAAAATAGTGCTGGCTAAGCAATCATTCTGTAAATACTAAATTTTGGCAGTGGTTTGTAGGATTAAATACTAACCTCTGTCATGGGCTCAGAATTTTTTCTGAGTAATTATTGGTTTGTAAAAAAAAGACAGAGGTTAGTATTTAATCCTACAAACCTTTGCCCAAGTTTAGTATTTACAGATTATTGTGCCAGTCCGTAAAACGGGGCTAGGGCGAAGATAATTAAATCATGACGTGTAAGTGCTTGTTTGAGACAGCTTCAGCCTGTTCACAAGTCTATATATGAACATAACAAATGACCTCTTTATCCTATGAGTCTTTGTAGCTCAGTGGATAGAGCATCCGCCCGGTGTTTGGAAGGTCGTGAGTTCGAATCCCGTCATGGGCTCAGAATTTTTTTTGAGTATTATTGTTTTGTAAAAAGAAGACAGAGTTTAGTAAGCAATCATTCCTTGGTCTTCGTTTATTTTAAACCCCGACCTCTATATGAGTGTAACGTACACAGTATTTAATGGCGCATAGCGTGAGTGGTGTAAAAGAAAGACTAATAAGAAATCATTTTTTTATTTCTATACTGAATATACTGAAATCCAGGTACGCCATCATTTTTTTTTTACTTAATTACTGCAGGGAGCGGTATTGAAATAAGGACTGTTGATGGTAGGGGGCTGACCGGAAATTGGTAGCACGCTTCTGTTAACTAATTAATATGACTGAAGATTTGTTGAAGATATCTGATATTAATCCATAACGTCACTTCTTGCGTGTGAGCAGAGAAGATAAAAGTCAAGCCTTGGAACTGAACTCGAGCATGCAAACCACTAGACCACGGACCTTTGACGCTATAAAACCCTGAAAGTATTTCACTATACATAATTGCATGTTATAATCAGTGACCTCATATCAGATCTCAAGAAAGGAAAGAATGCGCTAATTCACAAAGCAAAGGTAAATTTACGTTTGGAATATTTTTGTAGAGGAATCGTACAAAGATTCGATTTGGAGGTCTGATTCGGATTTTGTTTAAGTCTTCCAGGGTTGGGTTGTTCAAAGGTGGGTTAAGTTTAACCTTAGGTTAACCAAAAATTACAGCAGCAATTACTTTTTGAAGGAAAAGACTATGTTTCTTATAGATTACTGCTCAGATTTTCCTAGGAAAAAACTTGTAAATCTCAAATTTACAAATCAAATCCGTCTCTGCATGGTTTGAAATCAAAACGTGGGATAGAAATTTAACCCTGGGTTAGGGCTAATGGGCTTTTGAACAACTGGGCCCTGGGGATCAATTATTGTGACATCACTTAGCTATGTTCAGCGCTATTACGACAGAAACATCGTCATCATGGCAAATCTACAACCAGCTCACCTTTCGTTCAATCTCGTCATCCAATCTCATTAACTCAGCCTCTTTCTGAGTTTGCTGATTGTGCATAAATCGTCTACGAACGGCGTCAAGGAGTTGTAACTCCCGCAGATGAACTTCTCTCTTCATGGCTGCCAGCCTGAAGAAAACCAAACATTATTAGTCACGGTATCCAATAACGGATTACTCTGTGGATTCCTGATCCTATTTGGTATTGCCTAAATGAAAGTATTTTCAGATCTACGTCATCTCGAACGTATGGAGACTGTGTTCGAGTATTTCGATCAACCAATAAGTAATAGTGAAAGCGTAATACATGTGGGATTCGGCACTAAGGTTGGAGGGGGGTATTATCGCTTACGTTTACCATAAATTACAGTACGTTTGAATGTTAGCAACCAAAGGAAACTGTTTCGACCTTTCTAGGCCTTATTGGCCGGGCATAGCTAACAAAACAGGCTCAGGTCCCAACAAAAAATAATAAGTAATATTGAAAGTGTAATGCATGTGACATATGGCTTTAAGCCACTAAATTGGGCATTTAAATAAGACCACGTTGGTAGCGCGCATTACCCCTTACGCTTACCATAAATCATAGTAAGCCTGAATGTTAGCAGACAAGGGAAGCTGTTTCGACCTAATTAGGCCCCATAAGCACGGCAGTTTTGGAGGTTATGTAATAGTAGTGAAAGCGTAATGTTTGTGGAACGTAGCTTGATTAAACGACCAATATCAAATACAGCTAGCATATACAAGCTAGTAGCCATTTTAGAGTCAATAAAATGGGATTTAAGGCCATAGTGGTAGCAGACATCCCCTCTTAAATTTGTTATACACAATTTAAGTGAACTTTAATGTTACTAGCCAAGGGCCGGCCTAATTAGGCCTCATCAGCATGGTCTAGTTACCAAACAGGCTAAGTTTCCCACAAAAGAAATGGAAATTTATAGTTCCATGTAGATCATTGGGCTCTAGACCAATACAAACGAAGTGAATGTAGATTGTTTTCAATACCTTGTACGCTGTTCCACCAGTTTAGTTTCCTCGTCCGCTATGAGGTGGCGGCGTTGTTGCTCGGCATCTAGCATGAGTTCCTGCTGACGGTAAAATGCTTCCTCTTCCTGCTGGCGCTGGGCGGCCTGTTGTTTTATCTCCTGAGCTATTTGTCTTCGTACAATTACATTAAAAATGATAATAACAAGTTTGTACCACAATTAGGAACGATATGGAAATTTGTACCGGGATGTAAACAATCACGCCTGAACGATCGTCGTGGTTATGTATAATATTGATTACAATAATAACAACATAAATAAATAACAATTTTGTTTATCATTTAGTTCTATCAAAACAGTACATACATAAATGTATTTAAAACTATAAACTTAAACTATCTGTTAAAACAGCATATTTAAAGCTAAAACTACAAGTTACTCAGAAACGCTCCAAAAGAAATCAAAAGACCATTACATGAATGAGCCAGCTCATTCATGTCGGCACAATAATATTAAACAGTCTAATGATTAAATCATTTTTTTTCCAAATATTTTAATATTAAATTGTATTACAAAGT
>ERZ1740055.74-NODE-74-length-16314-cov-7.948644_pt1 | contig 16314 bp, 9 predicted proteins | sample MGYA00581747_ERZ1740055 | MGnify/ENA primary metagenome ERZ1740055 (study PRJEB43018, sample SAMN04849739) | marine metagenome | isolation source: floating plastic debris | place: Pacific Ocean | collected 2008-08-28 | study: EMG produced TPA metagenomics assembly of...
ATGCGCTGTCTGAGGCGCATCCTGGGCATCAAATGGCAAGATCGTGTGTCCAACAGTGACATCCTCACACGTGCTGGAATCCTTTCCATCTACTCTTTCCTGAGCCAGCGGCGCCTCAGATGGCTTGGCCATGTGCGGCGAATGGGGGACGGCCGCATTCCCAAGGACGTTCTTTATGGCCAGCTGACATCAGGAAACCAGCGAGTGGGACGTCCTGCCCTTCGCTATAAAGGCGTCTGCAAGCACGACATGAAAACATGCAACACAGACACAGCAGACTGGGAGACAGTTGCAGACGACCGCCTCTGCTGTAGACAGAAGGTGAAGCAGGGCATCAGGCAAGCGGACATCAACAGAGGCCTAAAGGCGTCAGAAAAACGGGAACGCCGCAAACTCAGCGCCTCCACTGTGCCTACCACACCATCTGGTTTCAACTGCCCAGCCTGCAGCAGGGACTGCCGCTCCCGCATCGGGCTCTTCAGTCACGCAAGACGCTTCAGCTCAACCACGGACCATACTCAAAGGGGTGCATCAGCATAATCTCTCGAGATTCGCTACCTACTACTACTACTATTGTACATGTATTTGTAACTCTGTTTTAAGGTCTTGTCTACATTTAAACAGATAGTATCTTTTATTATTCCGATTTTCCAAAAGTTCGTATTAACAAGTGGCAATCTGACTCGATTAGTTTATGAACTATTTTCAGACTGCCAGTATCATTTATTTTTTCTTGGCTTAATTAATAATGTATATGTTAATACAAGAAGATAAAAATAAACTATTGTTGTTGTTGAAACCAACCACGTAAATCAGGCTGGATGATTCTATTGTTTTACAAAATTTTATTTAAATAAAAAAGTCCCAGCTATAACTCACTGCTATTCCTACAGAGTATCCGTGAGTCAAAAAACGGCTTAGATGTATCAAAAATAATTATTTTTGCCTAAAACAGTTTATACAGTCCGTCTCCTCTGTATTAAAAAACAGATAGAATCTACAAGCCCCTGAATTGTAGCGTTTTAAGATCAAAACAATTTAGAAGTTAATTATAATTTTAAAATCTAGCCGTGTTACATTCAAGTACAACTTTCTTCATTTTTACTGTTTTAGAAAGTATGACACCAATGTTTATTTAACCTATATCAGTTGAATCGAAATCTGATAATACTTACTAATAAAGGTGATGCCAAAGATTGTTATTTTAATAAATGCAATTCTGTGTTACAATCCAAATATATGTGTCTTTTTCCATGGGAAACTGTTAAATTTTGGAACCCATCAGTTTTGGAAAACACCCCCCATTTTGGCAGACTGGGGGTCCCAAGGACCCTTGATATTCAGAGCTAGTTGAAACCCTGGTAATACAATACCTTTATGACAATTGTGCTAATTAGTGAAAGATAAAACTCCGGGTGGAAATGATTCAGATGTCGATACGTGTGACTTAGCAAATGACAACAACACACCGCCTTCAGAAACTTGTTAAATAATTACAAATTTATATACCACATTCCCATGGCAAAATGATCTAATGTGCTTTACACTATGTTTTAAAGACATTATAAAAATGTAGCTATATACATAACAATATTTACAAGTAATATCCTAAAAAATAGAAAGAAATTAGCAAAAAATGCCTGCTAAAAAACGTGAATTGTAAGAGTTGATCTGAAATTTGAGATACAGAGGCAGTATTTTAGGGTAACCGGTAATTTGTTTTGAATTTTCGGAGCTGCTACCACAAACGCATGGTCACCGAGTGTCTTGTAGGTCTTGTAAGATATATGTAATTCGCTGAGGTGAACACCTTTCTTGCGGTGTAAATTGTATCTCTCTTGAGAGTGAATACTAACTACGCTATTTGTGTATTCCGGGAATAACCCATGGATTGCTTTGAAACGCAACCAATGCAATTGTCTTAGCAATGACTTTAAATGACAAAACCTTGAGTTGTTAAAATTAATATTCAACGAGTTGTCACATTCTGCACTCTTTGCAGCTTGGCAATCTGATAGGCAGGGAGGCCATAAAGAACGCTGTTACAATATTCAACTTTACTTGTACAAACGCATGAATTAGTCTCTGTGGCCTCATGTGATAAAAACTTCCTAAATCTACCTAATATTATGTAGGTGGCAAAATGCCGCACTACAGGTCTTAGTGACATTTGTAGCCATAGTCAAATTCTTATGAAAATATGAACCTAAGTTCTGTACAACAGTAGAGGTAGCGACTACCACATCCCCGACCCTCAAATGGTATAAGCATATACCACAACAGGGGGCGTGGTTACTTATAATGTCAAATAAACTACTCACGTATATATTAAACAGAAGGACGGCTAGACAGGAACCCTGAGAAACTACCGAGCTAAGGTAAGAGCTGTCACTGTATGGCTTGCAAGATGTGTTAGAGCCACCCAAAAGGTAAGAGTCAAGCCACAAAAGGACAGTGCCCCCTACCCCAGTCTAGGAAGGACTACCTTGAGAAGGTTGCTGTGATTTAATGTCGTTGGTGGCACTGAAATCAAGTAATACGAGTCAATATCATTGTGAACTTTTAAAAGTGTAGTCTCAGTGCTGTGGTGTCTTCGATACGAGGACTGATATAAAGGGAACATCCATTTCAAGCATATAGTTCTCTAGCTGAGTGGCAGCAGCAGAGATTCAGTGAGATTCGAGACATGAATCATGAAGGTGTTTAGTTGTCTTCTTTTAGTACAATTGTTACCTGTTTCCAAATGTTTACAAACATACTGTTCCCTGATTTTCAAAGCTCCTGGCTGCTATTTTTGATATGTTTTAGACGGAAACAATAAAACCTTGATGTTATTTTTAGAGCTCTTTCTTCTTCATTTCTTTCTTTGCCGCAATAAAACAATATACAGGACGAAGGTTAAACAGTAAAGTTCCAAATTCTAAGTTATTTGTCTATGTGGCTATTTACGTTAAGTACAGAGTTCCTCAAGAGTCCTGCCTTGGCCCTCTCTTCTTCATTCTGTAAGTCAACAAGCTATTCACTGTTGTGGAACGCCACCTACTGAAAGTGCATGTATACGCTGCTATGCAAGCATGCATCACTGATATATGGAAGTGGATGCTAATGGATAAGCTGATGCTCAATGATGAAAAGACCGAATTCATTGTGAATGAAACTAGGCAGCAATTAGCAAAGGTCGACATTGATTCCCCTCTCGTGAGCCATACAGCCATTCTTCTCTCTTTCTAAGTGAGGAATCTTGGGGGCTAGTTTGACAACCAACTTAAGATGGCCACGCAAATAAACCAGACATGTAAAGTCGCTTTCTTCCACATATTTAACATTAGAAGGATCACCAGATTTCTTAGTTCCGACAGTGTTCAAACTCTAGTGAATACCTTTGTGACAAGTCGACTTGACTATTGTAATAGTATTTTGTTAGGACTGCCTAATTTTGAACTGCAAAAGCTCCTGAGAGTACAAAACACTGCTGCTAGACTTATTTGCAACGTTAACAACTTTGATCATATTACTCCGACTTTAGTGATACTGCAATGGCTCCCAGCATAAATTTTAAGATTTTACTTATCATTTTTAAAGCCATTTATGGATATGCACCCAAATATCTTAGCCAACTTCTAACGCGCAAAAACAAATGCAAATATAATTTAGGAACTACTAGCGAGATTCTACTGCAATAATTCAGAACAAAACACTATGCATGCTTAGTGATCGCAGTTTCACTGTAGCAGCACCTGCACTTAAATCTCATCCATAAATTAATTTAACTAATTCTTATTTAAATCCAATTAACCTGTTTTAGTATTTAAGTAATTATTTTGTATTTTACTTATTTATTTTATAAATATCAATTTTATCTTGCAATTTTATGATATCTATAACACACGCAAGAGCATCTACCAATGATTTGCTGCACTATACAAGATTAAATTATAATTACATTATTAGTTATTATTGACAAAAGCGATCGTTCTATACACCAAGTTTTTTTAGCTTGTTTCAGCTATATGCTACTAAATACGACAGAATTTTGTGCATATATTCTGTTACATTATTCGAGGTCCATGCTTGAGGACAGAAGTAATTAGGTAATTGTGTACACATCTCCCACCACACTAAACCTACAGTCACAAACATGTCACTTTTAACAATAAATGAAATAACTTTACCGACAACCAATAAAAGCGTAGCAACAAAATATCTAAAAATTTCCATGATTTTACCTTGACAAATCCTGATCTGTAACTGCCAAATGTCCAGCACAGAGATACTCGTCAATATCCGTACAATCCTCTTTCAAAGCAATGATGGATTTGTTACAGCTTTCAACAACGTTGCTAATTTTTTCTAAAAGTTGTGTGAACCTGAAAGTCGTGTTCAACATTAACATATTAGTTATAAAAGGTATGGCTCATCATTTTTAGATAATGCTTCTTTATACTTTATCTTTCTTATCACCTGTTTTTTTGTTATGAATTCATTCTTTCAGGTCTCTTCATTCTTTAAACTAACATATTGAGTAACTGTGGGTTTCTCGTACAAATTTTATCTTGAACTGTTGAAACAATTTTTCGCAAATGAGCATGGCAAACAAGTGACAGGTTTAAGCCTCTTTATATATAATTCGTATCTAGTATTCTATCTAATATATAAATACTGATAAAAGGTTATTACACGAAACCAAATAAAAGGAAGTGTACAAATACTCCACCAAACATAATTTATTACTAAACAATTCATTTTTGGAAAATGTGTAAAATGAGTCAAATAAATAAGTTTGTTATTTATGCAAAAAGATCTAAACTCCATTAACTTTGTTAACTTAGATAACATCACAAAACAGCAGCAGCCACCTTTGCTCGGTCTGAAGAAGATCTCTGACCCACTTTTTCAGTTCATCTTGAGCAACTTGGAGCTTGTTCTGTTGATGAAACTGAACTGTTAGCAAAGGTAACAACATGATTTCCTGTTCGATTTGCAGTTTGTTTTTCATGATCAGAGTCCATAATTTGAGCATTTTTAAAACTCTAATTGAGAAATCATATCAATATATATGACTTTGAAAAGTAGTGGCATCCAAGTTATACGAATAAATAATTTACTACTTATTTAATTCAGAGCAAAACTAGCATCTTTCACAAGCAACTCGTTTAGATTCAAGTGGAATGAGAGTTTTATTCTAATTTTTTATGTTTTCGAACAAATAATTAGTTAACAGCAAACAATTAAATCCATTTCATAAAACATATCCAACAATCAAACTCAGTATTGCTTCAAAGGCAAAGAAGAAGAACAAATTTGCCTAAACTGGTAGACAATGCAGATCAAGACATTAAAACACACCAACTGTGCAAAGCTGGCTGTAGGATTTTTAACACTAGCTATTAGTGCACAACATTTTATGAAAATCATAAAGTCCCACCAGTTACTCACTACTGTTCGTACGGACTATCCGCGAGTTAACAAAGATAAAGAAAAAAGGAGGAAGAGAAAAAGGAAGAACAAAAGGAGGAACAAAAATGGAAGTAAGAAAAAAAAGTGGAAACAGAAGAAAAAAAGGAGGAAGAAAAAGAAATGGAAAAAGAAGAGGTCGGAAAAAAACAAGCTGTAGAGTAAGAGCCGAAGGAACGAAATAAATATGGAAACGAGGAGTAGACGTCCAACCTGGTCTCTTTCAAGAGCTTTCTCCGTATGTTCAATGTCAGTTCTTCGTAGTTTCAACAAGTTTTGTTGTGGATCATACGTTTTCTTCATTCCAGCTATTTTCTCTAATTCTTTATCAATAGCCAACGTGTGGTCATACTCTCTATCTTTTAACAACTTCAATTGGTTTTCCAGACTGTAAATCTCTTCCTAAATGAAAGCAGATAAGAAAATCAATTTCTCCATTTATAGAGTACTTATACAGTTATTTACAGATTATTCCAAACAAAAAATCATCTCTTCCTTGACTTGTACAGGTGAATCTTTGTTTATACTTTCAGCCTTTTAAGCTTAATAATTTTGCCATATCTATAATACATTTTTACGGAGAAACGGTGAGAGGGATAATAACAATTTAATAGGTATATACGAGATAATCCCTCTCATCTGTTTATTGGAGCATAGAATGTGAAGTCACACCCTAGCTTTTAGTTACATCAAAAATGAATAAAACGAAAGGCAGATATTTATCTCAGATTTAAGACACAACACAAAAAAAATGAGAAAATGCGAAACTGAGTTTAGCAACCCAAGAGGAAAGTATGTCATCGATTTAAATTTAGATCTCTGGTAACTAACAAAAAATTCCTAATAATTGTTTTGATTTGTTTTAAATTTAGCAATATGAAAAGCTTGGAACTTCCTGATAAGAAACAAGCTTGGAACTTCTTGTATAAAAACCAAGCTTGGAACTTCTTGTATATGAAACATGAGTTAGATCGGCGAAATAACAAAAACTGTGCTTCAATCAAGGCGATGATGCGATTTTCCTCAAAAGGTACGAAAGTAACCAAAGAAAACTGCGCCAAAACAATTAGACCAGATTGGATAAGATTAGACAAAAACATTAAAACAAGAATGAATTAGACCAGATTAAACTAAAACTAGCCTCGTAAATGCAAGACAACCAAACCTAACCACATTCAACTAAACGACAACAAACCAACCACCCCAGATCCGAAATAGCAAAACCAATCCACCCACCAAAACACACAATATCAAACTAGCCAATCAAGACCAGCCCAAAACAAATGATATATTCTGAATGATGAACTTCAAACATTAAAAAGTCAAACCTGTATCTTCTGCCGTTGGTGTATCAGATCATCCTTTCTAGCAACAAAGTCACAAGTCTTTTCAGAAATCTCTCCATCAAGCTGGGCTTGGTCTTTCTCCAAGTGTTCTTTGTCAAGCTTCAAATGGCCGACATCTCTTTCAATTCTTTGGCTTTCAGAACTTATCCACGTTTTGCCCTTTGCCGAATTTATATCTTAGTTAGCATTACTACTTTCATTTCTGTTAGCAACATTAGTTTTGATATTGGTATTTACTGATGTTCGTGGTAATACACGTGTATGCAAGCTAATACTATTACAGTAAAGTTGAATTCATAGAGCACTTTTCTTTCACACTAATATAATAAATAGGTTAGTAACCACATGAAGATATTTATTTTTCTCAAAGGGAAATTAGCCGAACTGATCTTTGCTTGGAGCTAACATGCTAGCTCGTTTAACATTAGGAAATACGGAGATAAACGCTCCATATTGGCCATTTGGCTTGTAAAGAATTTAGCTAATTTAGTTTAGCAACACATGTGGGTTTAAAAATCAGTTGAAATAATAATAATAAGAAGAAGAATAGTAATAACAATCTCGAATGATTCAACAACACTTTACAAATATTTGGTTAAAAACATGTAAAACTAAAAAACTTAAATTACCAAAAATATTTCCTATAACTTTGTAGAATAGTAAGTAAAACCTGAAAATATAATAAAATTACTAAAATTATAATCACAGTACTAAGAATAAGAATGAGAATTTTTTTTACTGCTTCTTATAAGTTTCGGAAAAAAAGTTTTTAGTGATGTTTTAAAAATTCTAAGGAATTGGAAAAATTTATTTGTGGTACTGCAATTTAGAGTTTTGGAGCTATAACTGAAAATGCCCTCTCAAGATACGTTTTGAGGTGACAATGAGACTGCACAAGTAATTCTTTGTTGGATGAGCGTAGTAATTGTGAGGGTCTATAGTGGGTTAAAAATTCAATTAAATAACAAGGCGCTAGTTTACTAAGTGATTTAAACGTCATGAAAAGAATCGTAAATTCAATAAGTTCAACAACTAGTACTCACTCCAATTTCTTCAGGACAGGTTTATATGTTCATGTTTACATTAACAATCGAGGAGTTGGATTTAGGACGTATTGAAGTTATTGGATCTGATCTTGTCCGAGGTCTGACAATAATGTGATACATTGATCAATTTTAGACATTGCAACTGCACGAATTAACCTTTCACAATGCTGAAAGGAGTAAATTTACTGATGCTAGCAATATTTCGTAGGTGGAAGAAGGCAGATTTACATATGGTTTTAATCTGCAAGTCCATGATCATTACTGTGTCGAACCAGGCACCAATGCTACTATCAGAATTAGTTGTATATATATACTACCAGATCCAACAAGGATGGAGTTTAGCGGAATTGATGGTCTGTGACGGGCTCGTAGAACAATGTACTTGGTTTTACCATAATTAAGGCTCAGCACATTAACTAGCAGTCATCTGCATTCACATGATTCAGTGCGTTAGAGTGTTATGTTGATGATTCACAGTTATATCTCTCGTTTCCTGTACGAGATGCCATCTTAGCCACAGCCCAGCTGACAAAAGATTTCCGGAACATCGCCGCATGGTGTTGTAAGAATAGTCTTCTCATTAACCTTGACAAGACGAAAGTGTTGATTCTGGGGACTCCGCAAATGCTGAAGAACATACCAGACGATCTGAGCATTACACTACTCAGCTAGGAAATTGCACCATCTAAGTCTGCGAAAAACCTAGGAGTTATAATGGACTGTAGTGTAACGTATGATGAACATATAGCTCAAGTAGCCTCCAAATGTATAAGTAGCCTTTGTCAAACCAATCGTGTAAAACATCTGTTTGATAAGCCCACATTGATAACTATAATTAATTCTCTGGTATTCAGTAAATTATTGTATTGCTCATCAGTGTGGGCTAATACCACTAAGAAAAACATTGAATTATTACAAGTAGTGCAAAATTTTGCAGCGACGATAGTTTCTGGAACAAAAAAATTTGAACATGTAACACCTGTTCTTAAGCAGTTACAGTGGTTGCCAGTTACTCAACAACTTGTGGTTCGAGACGCTACTATGGTATTAAAATGCTTACATGGGCTTGCTCCTCCATATCTTTGTAAAAAGTTTAAAACTAGGTCGGAGGTGCATAATCGCAACACTAGGTATAAGGATCCCCTACATATACCACTTTGTAGGACAGCTGCAGGTCAGCGCGCATTTAATTTCAGAGGCCAGAGGCTGTGGAACAGCCTCCCAGATGAGATCCAATCTATCAATACTTTAAAAACGAAACTAAAGCAACATTTTTAAAGTAAATATTTAAATAACTAGGTCTGATATCTATTGTTTTAATTTTGTTCATAGAAATTTAATTTTTAAGTGATGACATTTGTTAAATAAGCTGAAAAGCCTTTCGAGGAGTTTATTATAGTATTATTATTATATTATTATAGTTTGGGGTTGTTAGTTCGGCATCAGCACTGGGATTAAATGACAAGTATATTTGGCTATTATCTGTAATGAAATTTCATATTGTGCTTACTAATGATATCTATGAGGGTTGAAGTGGACATTCAGTAAAGGATAGGACCTAACAGAGAGCCCTGAGGTCGTGAGGTATATCACGAGGGAGATTCAGTGCTCCAGAAGTCACGGCCTCCAGTTTCATCAAGCCCTGGTTTATTTCGGACATCTCTAATGCTACTTCTTAAACTGTCAATATTACTCAAAAGATCAACTTAAAGTTTTTGTCCTAGTAACTGTGCTTAAGCTACTATACAGTAACTTGTTTCAAACTTAGTGGCACAGACTGACTGGATAAAATTGACTTGCACCCAAAAAGGTAGCATTGTAGCATCAATAATCTATGATCATTACGATAATGTTGAAGGAGCTTTACTAAATAAGCTTAAAATACTTTCATTAAGTCCTGTAAACCATTAAATTAGCCTTATCATTTGCTGCAGCTAAGATTACATACAATACCCTAACCCTTGCATACAAAGATAGCTCTATAAAAACAATTTTAAAAACTGGCTGCATAACAAACCATATTATAAATCAATTCAAAAATTTTTTTTCTGGAGGTTAAAGGGAAACCTTTAATAGTTTCTCTTCATTTCTCCATGTTTTAGATACGTAGAGTTAGGGTACGAAGCCGGACTCATGCAGTTAAGCAATAAAGTGCAAACGTAGTAACAATTTCTTGACTATTTTGTCCAGTCTAATAAGGTTTCAAAAGTGCAAAACGATAAATATTTTCACCTTGGAAATTCGGTGCTGTTTTTCTTGTTGCTCTTTCGTCAACAAAAAGGATTCCCTTTCTTTTATCTTTACAAGTGCTAACTTCGCTTCCTTGTAAAGTTCAATTTGCCTCTGTTTTTCATCGTATTTGAGTGTCAACAATTGCTTAACCTGAGAAATAGCAAAACTACTGGTTGGAAAATGCGTGTATGCTTAGTAAAAATGGTTAGAGCTGTGGCACTGGGAAATAGAAGAAACATAGCAAAAAAAGAAAGGATAACAGTAATAATATGGAAAACGAGGATGCAAGCAAACTAAAAAGAAAATGGGAAAAAAGAATAACAAATAAACACGAGAAATATAATAAGTAAACAATCATCTAAAAGTTCAAATAGTAATAATATGTCTAATAAATTGTCATTGACTACCTCTTGGTACCTCTTATGGTGTTCAATCATTTTTCACTGCCTTATGAACAATTCTTCGACCACTTTCTACAGTTGCTGAAATCATATCACCCTAGTATGCGCTTTACCAAAAAAGAAAATCCTGACCATTTGCTAGACCCTGCTATTCGTCACAAACACTCTACTTTCAACAAATCTATTTAAGAGAAAGCTGGAGAAATACCCGTACACTGGGAACCTAATACCCAGTCAAGGTTAGGCGTCCTACATCCTGCTAAATGCATTTCATTTAACTCCCCACAAGAAATAAGTCAATAAAGAAATCTTTTCTGAATGCTGTATATCTTTATAAATTCAATATGAACACCAACAACAGCTCTGAACACCTGAATCAAACCCAAAATGTAACGCTTCTTCCTGCTCATTGGTTTGATAACCGAAATGTTATCTACATTAGTCTACCTTTCAGTCTAGCAAATAGTAAACAAAGCCAAACGTTTATGTGGTCCTTCCATTCTTACATAAAGGGCCTGTGAAAACTTAATATTTTATGGATAACAAAGAACGTGAAGGCTCTTTTCAGCAACAAAGACAAAAGCTAACACCCTTCTCGTGCTATTTACCAAGGCATGTACGACAGCAAATCAACATATATTAAAGATTTATCACGGTATCTTGAGGAATTGTCAGTGAACACCAAGAACAAACAACTCTCCTCAAATCCTACAATCACTCGTTTACCTGGGAAGCTATCACTACTGCCTCGTCCTGCACTCCTTCCTTACACCTCACCCTTTAAGCCCTTCTTATCAATAAATTTCGTCTGAACGCAAACAATCTAGTTCAAGCTTCCCTTTTGTCTCTCTCTTTTTTCTCTCTTAATTTTGCTAATTTTAATTTTATACACCTGAAGATGACACTTTGGTCGAAAACGTTTGTGTAAATATTTTAAACTAAAGATTTTATTGGCATTTTCATATGTAAAAAACATCACATAAATCTACAGAAGAGTCCTAAAAAACGAAAGAATAAAAACTATTACTTAAAATAGAAAGAAAAAAAACATATTAACAAAAGGAATGAAAATATACCTATTGGTAACTTAATAAACTTCTAAAACAAGAAATATATGAAAATTTAGCTGTTTAAACGAACTAGGGTTTGTAGTATTGTAAGTAGTGTAATTCATACAGTGTTCCTCTCATCACTGGACAAGTGGAGTGGTCCAATGACCAAATCTTTTCTATTCTGACACTTTTTTAATACTCTATTATCGGGGGAAGAAACCCTAGAGCCAATGAGAGAAAAAACGAGAACGAGAATGAATAAGAGCAACGGCAGAAAAACTACAAAAAAAATGGTTTAATAGCAGGTTATCTGGTAAATATCTATCACGTCAGATCTAATTAAGGTAAGTTCTTATAAAATGAGAAGGTAATCTCAAAAAGATTACAAGTAATTCTACATTTTATAATGCTTACGATGTTCTAAATGGTAAAGGATTAAAATTAAAGAATGAAAACATACCTCACTGTCTTCTCTCGGAAACAGGTTTCTTATTTTTTTTACTTCCAACTTAAGCTTGTTGATTTTTGAATTTATATCTTCGGCTACATCATAGTTATCATTCGCTAAAGCATGCGACTCATCTTTTTGTAAGTGCATCAAAAGTTCTTCTTTTTCAAGTTGTCTCTCGTAATAGTTTGAGAACTGATTGATCACCGCTTTTTCCAAAGTAACCCGTAGCTCTTCTCCACTATTTAGAAAAAAGATGTTCATTAGAACGGATTTGGAACGTCAATAAAAGTAATTCCTTTATCAGCGTATTTGCCGTCATGTGTTCACGTACAGTTGTTGAGTTTCGGAGTGGGGGAGTTTCCTGCCTAACGATACAGATTTGATGTTTTTAATGGCATTTTAGATAGTACCTCACTTTCCCTATCCCACCGTTATATCCCAAAATCATTTTACTATAATCTATAAGCTGTGGAGAATTTATTTGATATTATAAGCAACAATACAAATGGTTATTTAAACAAAATTGCATGACTGTTTTAGTGTGAGGTTACTGCTGAATCTAGTAAAAAAACTATTAGAATGGCAATGCCTCTCCGAAAAAAATTGTTCTAATCTCTTTTGATCCTGAGCTGCCTTGTAATTAAAATGAAATTTTCAAACTGAATTATCTACGGCTGACAAAGGACTAAATGTGGAAAATGTTTACGAGTATAGTATCACACTTTGTCTTTCCATGTTAAATATATAACAAACGCTTTAGAATATTAAATTAAAGAACCAAAGTGGATTACTGCATATTCTGGCTATTTTACAAGACGTCCCATAGTGGCGATAAGATATTAAAAAATATAAATAATAAATGCATTTGAAGTAGGTACATAGCCTCATGGCCTAGGTGATAGTTGTCCGTTCGTTCTTCAGTTTTGTTGTTACTTGTAAGTAGCAATAAAAGTAAGTAATCCGGGATTATTTAAATTTATTTTTAAGACAAAGTTGAAAGAAAGACAATGGCAAAGAAATTACCTTACACTTTCCAATTTCACATGCAAGTGTTGCTCAACCATTGCGAGTTGATCTTCACCACCTGTTCGAGAATCATCCAAACAACTATTTGTTTCATGGGCCAAGATAGCATTGTCTAGAAGCATAGCATCATAGTTTGTTTCTTTGTTCGAGAGAACATTGTCAAGAGTCACAAGCTCATCCTTTGTTCTTCGGGTGAGGATGGACTCATCTAGAGTAACTGACAGCAAATTGACTTCCTCATCCATATGTTGAGTTAATAGGTTTTCTGGTTCCACTTTATCACTGTATGCCTCAAGCTGCTGATTTTCTGCAGTAAGTTCCTGGATAATGTCAATACAAAGTTTTGACTCAGAGGGTAAACTTTGGCTTACATCATTGTCTGGCCAATCTGATGTTCTTTCTGAATCAATTTCTTTTAGGGCTAATATTTCTTTTCTTGCGCTCAGATCATTTACTGCTTTCTTTAAGGAAATGTCTAACTGACCATTTTGAGGATGGCCTTGATCTGATAAAAGTCCTTGAGACTGATGGTCATTATAAGCTGATTCTTTTTCTATCTTGTTACTTTCAACAATACTGTCCTCTTTCATAGCTTTGGAGTGTGGAACTGTTAAAAGACAAAACAGAAAGAACTTAATTCTTTCATGATATCTTTCTTTAAACGTACACCATTTACCCCAGTGAAGGTGTTGTTGTTTACCCAAACAGTTTAAGGACGTTTCTTCCCTTTGCATTATATGCTGTATATTCTAAGTAAATACACAACACACATTGAATTACTAAATATATTGTAGCGTTCGAAAAAATAAAAATAGTGGAATAGACAATATACGTAGCCTTTTATTAACCTTTATACCATGTAAAACCTAGAATAGAAACTGATGATGTTTGTTCTGGGATCAAGCCCGATTGCGTCAAGATTTGACCATTTAAATGAAATCTTTTCTGCCAAAGCTAACTCAGCTTTTAGTAAATTGAGTACCAGCACTTGCTTGAAGCTAATTGGAATAGTTTAGTGCCCCGTCCAAAGGAGTCCAAGGCTTTAATTTGCTCAACACTACTGAAACCGGATATCAAGCTCCAGTTTCAAAGCACATGTAAGCTTTTAGTTAGTTTTAAATTAAATTTCTGAAACAACTTCAAGTACAAGGCAAAAGCAAATTAAGGAAGCTGGTAGAAAAGGAGTAGATTTCTATACACACCTTCTAAGTTCTTTTCATTAAGGTTTTCTTCTGAGGATGATGGTGTACCAATGGTGTAGAGTGGCACAGTTTTTTTGTAATCCGGCCTAAACACAGTCACATCCTCAACCGCTAGGTGTCCAAATAGTTAAAAATGTTTTAGTGTCTTTCGCCATCAAAATTTACTGTTTTCAAATTTGTTCAAAAATTTGAAAAAATAATTCGTAATAACGTCATAGCACAATCACCTTCTTTGTGTACAAAATTTACATCAACTACGACAGAGAAGGATGAAGATAAACAAGTTTTGACCCCATGACCTATGCGACAATAGTGCTGTACTGAGCAATAAAAACCCAGTCTTTCGAAAAAGGTCAAATTTAGTGGATCTACCAATGCTTCAAGTGAAGGAAGTTTTTGCAACACAACAAGCACTACAGCTTGCAGAAGAAAATTTGTCAACAAAGCTTTTAAAATTAGTTAAAACTGTACCTAAAACTGGCTTTTTATACTGGCTTTTTATTTCATCTAAATTACTTTTTTTGGTGCTCCTTTGAGTGTTATCTCTGATCGACCGACAAAAACTAAATAAGCAGCTTCAATCAGCATTGGTTTCATTGATCAGTTTAAACTCACTCCATCGGTATCACAGAAGTTATGGGTTTGAATCATTAATAATAACCATAATTGGTTGCAGAACTGCTAAGATGGTTCATAATTGCTAATGGTTATGATAAAAACTCAGTAACTATATAGTTGTACACTTTAAAGTAGCATTGACACACTAACTAAAAAATGTCAATTTGGAGTTTAATTTTCGGGTTTTTTTTTACAAAAATTATAGAAAAGATACATTGTGCAGTGGTTAAAGAACCTAACAGGTTTTGAGGTTATCACTTTATTGCAGAAATTAAATGAACTTATAATTATTTATTCATAACTTACTTAGGGTTATGCTGTTGGAAGTTTCTGAAACTGATCCATCATTGGCATCAGAGTTTAAGCTGAATCAATGAACAAAGAAACAAAATAAAAAATTAAGTCAAATGGATCTAATTATTGTTTCAAGACTATATTGACACATTCAAATATTATATACTGTAAAAACAATTACTGATAATTATAAATCACCTACTTACCCTTGCGATAGTTTTGCAGATTGTCCTTTCTCACGGATATCAACTTCTGTTGCATCTGAAGCTTGATCTCTATTTGCACTACACTGAGCCACTAACAGTCAAAAATATCGTTATTAAATATATAACTTACACAGGGTTAATAGCATAAAGAAACTGAAAAGTACTCATACTGACAAAGTGTTAGCAATGTCAGTATGAGTACTTTGCACTTTATTTATGCTATTAACCCTGTCTAAATGATATATTCCTAACGTTACGTAAGCTGTTATATGAGATGTTGACGAAACATTACAGTATAAAAAATCCCATGCAATGGCTAAATCATTGCAAGAAAAGTTCCAGTAATCATTACTGAAAGTAAATTTCAGTTATACTTTTCGCAGAGGTTTCAGTTACACATTTCAAGTTGCAAGATATTCTTTGAACAACACCCATTTTGCAACATGCTCACAATGGCGTTGTGACACAAGTTGTTCGAAAATTATTTGCTTTGTGTAATATCATTTACTTAACAAAACTTACGTTTTCAAACAATAATAGGGGTTTTGTCATCTAGCCTAGATCCAAAACATCTTTTCTAACAAAAATGGGATCCATCCTCTAGACTTTACACCTCTTCCAGTTATAGGAGTCAATCAGAGCGTGCCAACTAAATTACAATATGAAGCTCAATATTTCGAAAAAAAAAGTTATCCAATTCCTTTCTTAAAGAACCAAGAACATTTCGATATTCTTTCACTTTTGGCCCAAAGATCCACTAACTCCAAGAGATTGTGCACTTCATTCATCAATGACGTATGTCCCTCCTCTACCACTCTCTTTTCAAACTGTTGTACTGCTCTTATGTAGGGATTTGTATAAACAGAGCTTCATTGCAGCCTTGATCTTTGTTAACTTGTATTCACACAAGTGCAACCCACGCCCACAAAATAATAAATAAAATAAATAAATACTTTATTTTACGTCAATTGCGAAGGAAGTGGTTG
>ERZ1740055.75-NODE-75-length-16246-cov-7.308505_pt1 | contig 16246 bp, 8 predicted proteins | sample MGYA00581747_ERZ1740055 | MGnify/ENA primary metagenome ERZ1740055 (study PRJEB43018, sample SAMN04849739) | marine metagenome | isolation source: floating plastic debris | place: Pacific Ocean | collected 2008-08-28 | study: EMG produced TPA metagenomics assembly of...
TACTGGAACTGGGAACCTTGAGATTTTACTGGAACTGGGAACCTTGAGATTTTACAGGAACTGGGGATCCTGAGATTTTACCGGAACTGGGGACCTTGAGATTTTACCAACTGCGCCAACCACGCCCGCCCAATAAATACTGATTGATGGGATCAAAACAACATTAAGACAACAGCTAACAATAGCAGTTATAAATTGATAAAAGACATAAATGTTTTGTTGTGAATCTTTTACTATTTATATTACATATTTAGTAATCTTGGAGAACAAAGGCCCTTAAAGAATGTCCTAACTCTTGTATAACGTTTAATTACCGAAAGAAAAAATATAACATTAGAAAACCAAGCTGAACGTCGATTGATATATATCCATTCTTTACTTTTAGTGAAATTATTTTTGCTTGCCATTTTTGCAGACTTAGACTTGAAGGCACAATAAATTGCAAAAAGAAATGTTTTCATTAAAACACTAATAAAGCTATAAAACGTTTTTTAACTTAAAACTTTTGGTGCTTTTTTGAAAGACAAAACCAACAGTTTTCCAGAGGAGGAAAATGCTATCGCTGCACAAGTCTCTATTTTAAGCAATATAGAATTATGCTGGAAACGCCATGAAAGTTTGTGTTAAAATCAAAGTTGTTTGAGAAATTTACCAGACATGCATGCATGCTCTAGAAACCCGTTAAAACGGGTTTTAATCTACATTACCTGAAGAAAACAACAAAATGCAATTGAATCAATTTTTATGCGAATCTAAGATGTTCCAATTACTTCAGAATAACAGAAATGACGATTAGCTTTCATGATCAAATGATTAACTTTGAAAATATTAAATGTGAACTGATAAAAAAAAAAATAAATAAAATATATATATATATACGATAAAACGTTAAGTTAAAAGTTGTGTGGTATGTTTATTTTCACATTTATTTTTTAAAAACATTTGTTATCAACTTGAACTTTTCAAAGATCCAAAGTTAGTGGGCGAACTATTGTGTAATGTTTTATTTTACATAATTCTTTCTATTAATTTTAAGTTTGTGACTGAAATTAAACTGGCGACATTTCAGAGACCTATGCCCTAAAGCCTTTGCTTTTCGTACAAAGAATCACACTCGACACAGCAAAAGGTGGGGTCGTTTAAAATGATAAATAGCCGTTTGATGATCAAAACAGGATGCGAGTGCTATTGAAAAAATCAGAAACAGATAATTTATTTCTTATCTAGTTTTGTTAGCCTAGTCATTTCTTTTCGAAGAGCACAATGTCGAGCAGTTTTTTATGAGCAGATTTTTATTTCTTTCCAGTTTTCACCATTTTTAATTGTCTTTTTGTTGTTCTAATATTATGTATTTGTAATATATAGAAAATGAGAAAAAAATGTCAAACCATTGGCCAGAGCTAGTTGTTGATAAAGCCAATAAAATCTAAAGTTATATTGTTTGGTTGCCGCCGATAATCGCTCGGTTCGCCAATACAATTTAAAAGTTACATTTCATTAAAAGCAGTAAATCAATTATTATCTTAAAGTAACTAAAGTTTGTTCCTCTTTTTGAACAAGTTTTATTTTTAATTATGTGGTACAAGTAGTTTTAAAAAAAAATCTTCTTTAAGATTTTATAAAATTGTTATTTTTCACGTTTACCAAAAGCAACAATCCAAAAAAAGCGGTTTGAAAAAAATAATGGCGTTTTTCAACAAAAACAAAACATACGCTGTCACTTAAAAGTATAACTTAGGATCGATAAATCGGTGTTATTATTTTAAAATCAAAGTGAGAGCCATCAATCTCGCCTTGATTTGAAAGTTCTATACAAAGGTCTCTGGGCCAAAGCACGAGATACTTTCAACGTTGCGTTCAACAGCTTCGCGTCAGATGCATTTCCTTTCATTACGAATATTTGGTTGATTATATTGTTTATCTTGAACACCTCAATTGAATGAAAAGTTTATGTTTCTTGGTGTGAATTAATAGGCTAGTAGTTCTTTGAGCGATCGCATTTTAATTAAGATTCTTTTTTAGGTTCGCAAAAAGTCCACCTGTCTGAAGTTTTGAATAAAAAGTAGCGCTTTGATGATGGTTGTTTGCCAGTTATCCAGTTCAACATCTTAAGTCTGACTGCTCCATAAACGAAGTTTAATTGTGAATAAACAACATTAGCCAACTCAACAAAGAACACTTAATGCGAAATAGGTTTCTAAATTGAGAGATTGAAATTCAAAAGACTTCCAATCGATTTAAAATGAGAAATAAGGGGGAAATGACAAACGACGCCCTTCTATTTTCTTAGTCTTTAATTAATGGAATAATTTCTCAGGACAGAATTTTAATCAAAGTGCACCGGCTTTTGCAGTAAGATTCTTTTTTTTTTGTTATGAATAGCTTTTCAATGGATGTGGAAAACAGGCCATTCGAAAATTTTACTGGATATCTATTTTGATGTGTCTCACAAAATCTCAAAAGTTCCCACAAACTTAATTAGATTTCATATTGAGCCGTATTGATTATATCTTATTAAAATAAAATCTTATTTATACATGAATTGCAGTATGAAAAAGAATCGATATTTCGTTTCTAATCACAGTGGCTAAACTAAGAGATAGTTTCAGAAAATATAAATCCAAGTCAAAATAGTTGAAAACTGATGTACGTTTAGTTCGACAGTTTATTGTGTATGAGTGTGCGTTTTGTTTTGTTCTACATAAGAAACTATTTTCTTAACATCCGGGAAACTTCATGGAACAACAGAAGTTTTCAGTTAATCCCGTGTTAATTTCTTTTAAAAGGGGAAAATCGCACCGCTTACTGTGATATAAAATTTTGCTCAATCTTGATGAGAATATCTTCACCAAAACTTCCTGTGTTTAATTGACGATTAGTTATACAATGATAAAATTGTCTTTCGCTAACGAAAAATATAAAGACGTGTATGTTTCGTTAGTTTTTAAACCGATCACCCGTAGGTAGGAATACAACCACAGCGTTCCAATGATGAAGGGTTCAAAATTTGAGAAATTAGTTTTGTGTTTAATGGTAGCATAATGAGATATTGTACTAGTTTACCACGTTGATAAATATCAGTCTAGTTTTCTTTCGTATCCCTTTAAAAATGTAGTGATAAGACGGCCTACTGTTTGCAAAAATCAATTAAGTCGTTTCCTTTAATAGTTTCAGCTCGTATAAAAGCTTTTAGCAAAGCCTTCGTATCAGTTGTTGCATCAAGTATAAATGAAAGCCTTTTCAGACAAAGCAAAAGAGAAGGTCTTATCGTGAAAGCTCAAACACACCGGAGTCCTCGCTACTTGTTATTAAAATCGTTTTAGACAATGTGGCGACTTTCTTGTAGTAGTTTTTTTTCTCGGGTGACTGAAAAACAGCAGCTGCAACAAGGAAAAGTTAGGTTCAAACAAACGCAGACTGCCCCTAAAGCGTCTTATACCATTTTCCTTTCAGACTGATTTGATAAGCAACGGGAAAAAGAGCAACACTAGAACATTTTTGACAATTGAAAGATGTTTTTACGCAATAAAATGTTTCGTTTTCATGCTCAATTCTTGAAGCGACCTAAAGCTATGAAGCAATAATATTTTGAACATTTAAGTCTTCCGTTTTTTTGAAGTAGTTCCTCCAATATTAAATCAATGCAACCGGTTTTAAAAAAAGGTTTTGTTTTTTTTTTAATTCTGTAGAGTGTAAACCGTAAAGAAATTTGTCGATGTAACGTATTATTCTAGTGGTAACACTAAAGCTAAGACTATGATATTGAGAAATGAACAACAATGAAAACCATGGTTTTTTTAACTTTTTAGCTGAATTTTGTTTTGAGCGAAAACCACTTACTCCCGAGGCAATATTTTAGTGAGCAGCTGAAAACAAACTCATTTGGTTTGTAGCATTTCTATTTTCGATGAACAGCTAAAAAGAAACATAACATGATTAACATTCATTCGTCAACTACAAAATCTTTATACTTAAAGAAAAAAAAAGAAAAAGTCCAGAAATTCACTTACCGTGGCCATTTCTGTAGTCCTTGAGGAAATCTTTTTGGTCTTTGTAGTCGCGGTAATCTTTATATTCTTTCTGATAGTCCTTGTATCGGTCTACGTATGGAAGTGGTTCATCGTAAAATGAATGCAGGTTGGGATCGTAAACCGAACTAGCTGTTAAAAGAACATGAATATTGAGCCAGATTATTTAAGCATTAACGTTTGTAATAAAAGTCATTGACAACAACTTTATTTGAGTTTAAGCAGGATTTACTGAATGCAATAATATCTTTTGTTCAAATTTTGCTTTCGCAGTGAATTCGTTAAGACTGCATTTACCGACAATTTATCAAACTCAGGAAAAAAATTCATCAAAGCATGCTTTTAAATAAATTTTATTTATTGAAAAATAGATCATAGATCGGCCCCTGCGAAAAGTGAAAATTTGTCCTTAAAGAAGCTCTGAATGATGACCAAAAAGCAAAAATCTACATATATGTCTACCAAAGCATGGGTTTTCAAGAAGCAATTCAAAGAAATATCGCTTTAATTAAAAGTAGGAGAAAAGTTCACATGATCTGGTTGACTAAATACTTAGTTGTAGATGTCCGGTCTTTTTTGCGCGAAGGAGAACCATCTATTAATTTTTCAGCAACACGCCTAGGTAATTAGAAAAAGCCATATTTTCCACAACGAATTACCTTTTCTAAACACGACTTGCGTCAAATATTTTCCAATTACCTCCCGCCGAACAAATGAACAACTACAGAAGAAAAGACGAATAAACTTACTGTTGAAATGCCGATTTTTGACAAAGACATCTGTTCTTTTCTTTTCCAATATAGGATAACTTTTTTTTATCAAAACTGAAAACAATTGATAAATTCCCGAATATCTTAACGGCGAAATCGCGTTGTGTTTTAAGCTTCGTCAGCGGTGTGAAGCTTAACAAAATCCATCATGTCAGACCCTTCTCTGAGCGCAATTTTTAACATAAAATCATTGCTGTATCCTAGAAATGAACCTATTTGAGTTTCTAATGACAATAATTCGAACGGAATGTCACGTAAACTAATTTTTCTGAACAAGCATAGGAAGAGGAAATCGCGCGTGAAAATAAAAGGAAGATAGATAAGAGTGTTCGTGCCCACAAGAAGTATTGTAACCTTGATGGAAATCCCATCGGATTAAAGCAAAGGAAATCACTGCATACACATACAGGCATACTCATAAAAAGACATTCTCTTTTGTACAAGTTAGAATATTAACATATTTCCCCTTCGTGAGTGTTCTAAAGTATAGTCTCTTAACTCGTTTATCGTTTCCGCCTTTTCTTGTTGACAAGCCGTTTCCCGTTTACCATTGTAAATATCCTGTTCTTTGCTATAAATTTCAGTTGTATCTTCATATATTTCAAAGAGTTTCGGTGTTCAAGAGTTTAGGCAACGCGCCGCTTTCCGATAAACGAAGAATCGAAGAATTGTCAAACAAGTACCTCGCTGAAACTTGATAACTGAGCTCGCTGAACTCCCAAGAGTGAAACATGGTCAAAAATAACGAATTTTTTCTTCCAATACAACACAACAGCGGGATAGATAATTAAAAAGAATAACGTTAAGATGAAAATGAAATTGTTGAATCTTTGTTCAAGATACATCACTAGTTTGCACAGTAACTAAACTCTTCAAACTGGAAAACTGTTTTCAGTGTGGTTTAAACGAGCAGCTCCTTATTTCAAACTTGAATGGCCGATAAAGAAACCGCCAAACTGTAATACTGCAACTAGAACATTGAATGCAGACAATTTCGACTCTTTAAAGTATAATGTTGTTTGAAACACAGTTTGGTTCCAAAACGGAAGGAAATGGGCTAAGTTGAGTTGGAAATGAGGCACTGACAGATTTTACTGTTTCATCAATAGCTTTATTACCAGTGTTGACTGTTGAGGAAACTTTGGAAACATGGAGGAGAGCATACAAGCTTTTCATTTGAACTGTTATTTTTTCCGATTTAGAAAATATTTGGTAAGTTTTCATTTGGCAAGTCAAGTGTGATTGGTAAATCGATAGTTTAGACAAACTTTAAACCATAAAAGAACAACGAATAAATGTAGTTTTGGATAAAAGTTTCATTTTATTTTTCATGTTACATGGCAATTATCTTCAACTCATAATTTTCTAAAAGGTGTTTTGCGTCAGTAAAAAATTGTTGTTCTCAATGAAAACAAAAATTAATGAAATTATATTTTTGTCTAAAGCTGTGTGATTAATTTCTCTTTCCTCTCTTACTAGTAACTTGTAATGCCAATGGGAAAGATCTGAATGTTTAACACTACATTACCATACCTTGGGCCAAAGTAAAGTTCGGCCGCTTTTTCACATTTGCTGTTGTTGATTGAAACACAAACAAATAAATTGAAAGCAAAATTTATTTTCTAAAAGAGGACCTGAGCAAAAAAAAAATTCGATGAAAGCCAGAAATTCAATTGATAGATCAGTTTATACAAAAACCCTGTCACCAAAAATTAATCATGTATGCTACTTATCAATTTTGTATTATCGTAACTTTTCTTTTAAATTGAAGAGCGCCTTTTCAACGTCAAAACAACTAAATTTGAAAAACGTTCAATCAATTTTTGATTTTATTCTAACTTTAATACAATTTTTAAATTTCTTTTTTTTTCGACAAGCTTTATTTATTCTATACAAAATCTCAATTTTTGTTGTTTATATATTGCCTATAAGTCTTCCTAAACGACCTGCGTCATTTATCAGCCAGGCAGACTCCAAAGGGAATTACTATCTTTTCAAAAACAAAATGGGTAGTGAGCAGAAATAATGTAATAGGATATTTAAACTTTCTAGTATGTTTTTTACTTATAAATAAATCTTTTCAGCCCTTCAGCAAATGTGTGAGATTTGATGCATAGATTTTTATTTAGGGTTGTGTTTAGTATACTGCAGAATGTACATTAATAACAGAAGAGGTCGAACAGGGGAAAAAAAAATGAACGAAATAAAGAGTTATCATAATTCCGATGTGTCTTTGAAATGAAAATCTCGTATAGAATAGTTTCGAACCTAATTTTTGAGTAGAAGTGGAACTGCTTTTTGCAGTGAATAGATCTTTACTGGGGAAAAACGTTTAAAAGGCTAATCAGGTGAAATATACTCTTTTCATTTTGGGCACGCACCTGCCACTAACAATATAGATATTGCAGTTTCATAGCCGTTTGCCTGTACTCAAAGAAAATTGAATTACCTCTGACAATAGGATGCAAATAGCTCTCTAAAACTTGACTAATTTTAAAAAGTTTACAACGGCTTATAATTCACATGTCTGTAGGTTGGCCTAAAATGCCTTCTAAATGAAGATCAAACGCTGTATAATTTAATTAGAAAACACAAACCTTAAACAACAAAGCTTTAGTGTGGTGTGAGATCTCAACGCAAAACCGGATTTTTTGTAACCGAAACTTGACGAAGAGTTTGGTGATCAGCAGGGAGTCCTTGTGTGTATTTTGTGAAATTTTTAGACAGAAAAAGTGAATGGTTGATGTATTGTTGACATCAAATAAAAGTGTAATCCTAACTGAAACCGAATTAACAAGCAATTTCTCGGTCAGAGTCATTCAGTGGTATATAAAACCAACAAGAGTTTTGGGAACTACGACTTTCAGTTCTAAAATTAAAATAAAAAGGTTGTTTAAAAAAAAACATGCATCTGCTCTGGACCTGTCATACTGCCTTTTTTTTTTCTATTTGCTAAAGAAAAATTATGCTGCTTTGCATGAAAAGTCTTCGAAAACATCTGCCGGTCAAATTTTAGATATTGTGCCTAGTTTACTCCATTACAATTAAAATTAATTTTGAAAATTTCTATCAAAAAATCAGAAATATACATATTCATGAAGCTAGGCTATCGAAATGTCTAATTAGGATGAAAAAACAATGCGCCAGTGACGTTCTAGATGAAAAAAAACGCACCTTCTGTTGAGTTAGGTTGAAGGCCGTAGCATTCTCCTTGTTGGTGATGATAAACCGACATACTCTTCATGTGCTCTAAACAAGAAACCATTCCCAGTTAGACTATCAAAAGAATATATAATACAAAAATGAATATCAGAAAATGACAGAAAAAAACTTTCTTTGTTAGTTGACTTTAAATTCCACTCAAAAAAAAAATTCTCAACTTCTTTAAAGAGTGTTCATGGGAGAAGATAAAACTTCATGTCAAATAAAAATTAGACACAAAACTAATCGCCACCGCAAATTTGTCTTTTTGTGTTAATGGGTTTAGAAAATAGAATTTAGAATTATTAATTTCGATAAAGACCTGGCAAAAACAGTTATTAAAAAATAAGTTGTACTCATCCGGAAAGTTTCAATGTAAATGAAGACCCCGCTTAACTGACTCACTAAAAAGGTTGTAAAATTTATATTATAAGTCTGACATCCTGCATCGAAACGAAAACGAAGCGATACACTGTTACAAATGCATGCAGACATTTGGCACTATTGAAGCCTGCGTTTTGTTTCTAGAAATTAAATTAACTCTTGAGATAAAAAGAAAACTTCTAAGTTATTTGTAAGACTGGCAAAAGTGCAATGGGCTTTTTGAGGCATCTTAAATTAAGATCGACGAAAGATTGCGAAAGCAAGCTTTCTTTCGAAAATAAAAAAATGACAACTTAGAAGAAACGAAAAAATTAAAAAATACCTTGGTCGTACGGATTCTCACACGCGGAATAATCAACTGGCTCTTGTTTGATGTTGGTGTATGGTTGTGGTAGAACGGGCTCGTATGCAGCCATGCTGTCATAAGCGAACTGTCTGTAACCCTTTACACAGTGAAATGAAGACGGTTGTTGTGCGCAGGTGAACACGACAGGCGAGTTATTTGAGCTGTGCTGAGCATCAGTTATCATCTTTACGTAAGAGCTAGCATCATTCGAGGTATCCATGTTTGAAGTTAGAGTGCTGCGCGACGAATGATCTTGACTGCACGGCTTCTCTGCCGGTTCTGCTTTAATCCGGATGGCATAGCTGGCTACAGAGGTAAAATAGCCCTTCAGACAAAAATGCTTATTCATTTCCAAAACAAAACTAACGCGTTGAATGGTTCAAACAAAAAAGAACGCTTTATTTACATAATTGAAAAATGGGATGGGGGAAGACTTTAAAAACAAGCTAAATTCACCACTTTTGTTCTTCAGCATAATACATCTACGCTGATTATTGTAATAAACTAGATTTCATTCTTATAAAATACATAAATATTACAAAAAAACTATGCGATTAAAGTTCATTTTGCGGCTAAAAATGGGCTTTAAAGTTGTTTCGTTGATGTTTTATAATTTATCGATTCGGATCTTTTGATGTCGAGTGATCTTTCCAATGGTCGTTTAGATGGCTCCAAATTTATTATATTTGAAAGTTTCGTGCTTTTAAAGTGATAAATAAACTGGCCGCAGGCGATCGGGGTGTTAGAGCCTACAAACCTCGGCCACTGATAGCAGTAATTATATTTAAGTTCTACAGAAAGACGTTTCACAACTTGGCATGTGTTTACTAAGAAATCCACTTAATTAAATTTTCGATCAAAATTGTCTTCTAGTTCAGAGAGAATGGAAATATAAATTTTAAAATTTTCTGCTCTACACTGAGATATCTTAGTAACTGCGGAGAGACGTGTAAAAAACGCTTGTAGACCTTGTACTGTAAGTTTTGCTTTTTTCTTCTTGCTAGATCTGTTGCTCAGCTATTTAAAACTCAATATTGTATTTTGTGGTGGAAACTTACTTTCTCTAGTTACTGTGCTTGTGTTTGGCGCTTTTTCCATTTGTGGTACAAACTGTTCATCTGTTTTTGAGCAAGGATATTCCGCGGGCCGAGCTGCAAAAAGGTTAACACCGTTTCATCAAAACGTAAACCAGATAAAAAATTTTACGAGTTATAATACTAGTTGCCATCAATAATTCACGGTTAATTTGTACACACGGTCGATGGCTCTAACTCAATGTCAAATGACGAGAAACCGAGTTTTACATTTGTTAGCTTATTCACCTTCGTTAATCCACTGCTCTTGCATTTGGCTTAAATCTTGAAATAACTCTGAGAAAAAAGAAATCACGAACAAAGCTTTTATATCATTGTGTATTTCTTAGGAAACAATTATGTCGTCTGGCTGAAGAAACCAAAAGTTCAAACGATTAAGAGAGGGCTATTCATTACCTTGTGAATCAAATGTTAGGTTAGTGCCGTCTCTTCGCCGATCGTCAGACAAATACGACTTTCTTTCCTTCTGTACTGTCCTTGTTGCAATTAACTGAACAAGAAATATACCAAGTTAAGTTTCTTCAATACAATTGTTCTAAATGTTGTTTCGTTTAACAAAAAGTGGAGTGTTGTCTCACTTTACCTGGGGATACATGTGTGGTACTTCCTGGTCATATGAAGGTTGGAATTGGTACATTATAAGTTAGATTGAAACTAAACTCGCAGCGAATATACGTACTCTAATTATGACAAGATTACTTCGTCATTCAACCAGTTGTTTGCCTTGTCGTAAGGTGAATAAAATTTCGTCAAAATATAAACTAAAACAACACTCAAAAAAAGTCAAACTTCGAAATAAAAAATAGAAAACGAAAAAAAAATTACGTCCGTCTATTGTATCGTATCCGAACACTTTATCCACTTTTCTGTTTTTGTATAGCTTAGTTAATTTCACAAGAAATCTTTTACGTCCCTTTCTAGATATCTTTTCTCATACAAACCTTTCATTTATAGTTCCCCTGCATTTGATTGGATGAGAGTTCTGTTCAAGTTGACATTTGATTGGTCATTTGCAAAGAACAACTCACCGAGTGTCAATTTCATTCTATTGACCAATTGAGAACAATAAAATACTTTTGGCACACGTTCGGAGGAGTTGTAAATTTGCTCGCGCGTGGCTCTCGTGTTAGGAGTAATTCGAGTGAATAACAAACAATATTTCAAACCTGACCAATGACATGCATGTTTTAATATAAGTTGCTGACGTACTGTAGTTTGTTAATGTCTCTGTGACCACTTTTCTATGAAGGGATCTCAAAACACACGGATATATAACAGTGGTTGTAAGTTCTTTGTTCGAAAAGACTATCACAAAGGCAGATTTAAGGCATTGTTGACTTTGATCTTTTTAGCTGAAATGTAATAGTGGGGGGAGTTTAATTTTCGAGGACGTGTGAGGCCGAAGTTACGAAGTTAAGTTAGTCTCGAAGTTACGCCTCGCTTTAAGAGCCACTAACGCTGGTGCATTGGCGTACGACGGAAGATGTTGCTAAAAGACCAGCTACTACTTGTTTGGCAGAATACGAGATTTGATGAGCTCTGGACTTGATGCGTTCTATGAAAAGAGACGAAATTTAGGAACAATGGAAAGCGTGGAACCCTAACATTTACTTCACTAATTGGCATTGTGTCTTACAGAAAATAAGTTAGCATGCTATTGTTTTAAACAAAACAGGTGACGACCAAGTATAGCTGGGGAGACTTCCAAATATTTCCTTCTCTTTCTTTCTGAAACGTTTAGATATGTCGATAAACACATAAAATATAATTTGATCAATTTCAGAACACCTCTTTTTTTTTCCTTTTGTTCTTGTTTTTGGACGTCTTGTTTTGTAATGTTTTGTCTTTGAAATTTTATCTTCAATTTCCAAATGAATATTTTGGCAGCATAAGTGGTCGCTGTTTCGAATGAATATTTTCCCACGCTAGTTTCTCGTAAATTGATAAAAGCGAACATCATAAACTTTCACTAAATTTCTTTAAAAATTGAATGTTTTCAACTGTCCAAAAACGTCACCACGTTCTTTAAGTTTAATAAACATTTATTTCCGGGCGAAATGTCTCATCATTCCAAGTTATTTGAACACAATTCAGGGAGACTTAAAAACAATGTAGGTTATCTAAAAATTTTGAGTAGATTTACTTTGACAGAATTTGAGTAATTATCGCTTAAGACTGCAAGAAATATGAATTGGTATAATATTAAACTTTTTTCACTAAATGGCCAGCATTTGTGATTTGTCATAGAAATTCCCATGAAACGAATTTAGGTTTTGTTTAAAGCTTGCGAATTGGATGTTTCAACTTTAAACCATACCCATTTGCCAGTTGACAGTCTCTGGTACAACAATTTTAGTGTATAACTTCGGAAACCGCACCTTTTTACTTTTTCGATGTTGATAAACATCATTTTCGTTTGATACGTACATTTTCTTGTCACGCATTGTTATGGCCACGTACGAAACACAGTACACTATTTTGACAGATCGCAATTTCATGAAGTGTCGTGCAAACAAATCTTTGGTAAGATAAATCCACAGAAACATCTAAAGAAAATATGGGTATATGAACACAGATTTATCACATTTAGGTTAATCAAAACTTCAATATGATAATTTGATGTCGGCGTGCTACTTTGTGTTTTAAAAGAAATTAAAACGTAAATTAAGTTTTAGCTACCTTCTCACAATCTTGCAAATTGTTTCCCTTATTTTTTAGAAAACTACAAAATCGTGATGATATGATATATGAAATTAAAACAACCACTGAAGCAATTTAATGCGCAAATATATATTGTCATTAAACGAAAAGCGTAGAGCGCGATTGGGAAGTTTAACAAAAGAAAACATTCTTGCATCTATTTTATTTCTTTGCTTCCTTCCTTTTGCTCTTCCTTAACGAAATTCCTTTAAGATGAATTCTATCAAATTTGTTACGGTAAATTTTAAAGTGGTCGCTATATAGTTACTACGTACTGACTACAGAGTTCTACTTACTTATGATCAATCACGCCAACACGACCGCCTCACTCGATCTAAAATATAGGTCAATCAAAGACATTGCGAAATAACTTAAGTTCAGAAAATTATTCTAAATAGCGCTTTTTTTCACTTCGGCCATTAAAAAAACAGTATTGCGTGACACGAAATTCAGCTTTTAATATATTTATATCTATTATATTTTTAAAATTTAAGAACTTGATTTTGGAAGAGTGAAAGCGTTGAGCGCCGGTCGACTGAGAAACACCTGACTGCACAAGCTTCGCATCAAATTAGTGTTCAGCAGATCAGAGTTGTGAAAATTGTCAAAAGCACCAGCTGCCAATTTTGTGAACTGCCTACGTTTACCTTTTTTATAAATATCTAATAATTCTGAAGCTTTGTTTTGAACAGAAAGTGCTATGAACCGTTTTTGGCTTTTTAATACTGTTCCCGGAATTGAATTCGAAACTGTAAACGTATATAGAGCTTTTAAACATTTCGCTAGCTTTTAACGTTTCTTTAAACGATAGTGTTCTCATTGCTGATATTTGATCAACGCTTATCTCTTCAGAGTTAATTTTATTCACAAATTTAATTTATTGTCAAGTTTTGTTTTGCAATTGTTGTTTTTGCAGCGGAGACCTTAAATGTTTGCTTGTCATAATACACACACCTTTATAACGAAAAGCAAAACAGCGGCTCTTTTAGAAAAATTCTATTCTCCTTTTCTAACGACAGCTTTCAGGCTAAAAACAAAAAAAAATTAAAGTGTTAATATTTGAGATAACATATTAATGATCGAACTCTAACCAAAAAAAACCCTTTGAACTTAGTATGATTTTCAAGAATCAAATTTAAAATGCACGAATCACAACTTTTCCTTAATTAGGTGACAATTTCAAAGAGAACATTACTCTTTTTCAGCTGTTCTACAAACACTGATTGCTCCAAAGCAAGCCAAATACCCACTAAAGTTAGACATTTTTATTTCTGGAAAGTTCAACCTTTGTTGCTTGAAAACAGATAAGTAAAACAACCAAAAAAAATTGGTCTTGTTTGAAAATTTCTAGAATTCTTATAAATTACTTCATGAAAAGTGCAAAAGTTAAAACTTCTAGTTCAAATGAAAATTTTGATGACGCACGGCCAGTTTTACACCTGTTGGTTGCTCTAGACCGCATGCGTGGGTTATGAAAAGAATTAAAGATGCCCGCAGAGACAATTCAAAACCGTTTCGTTATCCTGAATTATAAACTTAGCTATAACGTGCCTCGTATTTTAACATTTTGGTGGGGTTTCTTAGTGTTTTTGCAAACTTTAAATTTTCAAAATCTGGCACGTGCAGTCTTGACACTTTGCAAAGAAAAGAACAAACCATTCGCTGGGCGAGCTGAAAATTATCGAAATCAAAAATATTAGAATATTTAATTAAATTATATTCAATTTATTTAATTTATTTTGACACAACTCTTTTGTTTCTTAAGTAATCTATAACTTTAGTTTTTCGAATCATAATTTATTGTGTTCCTGATATCAGGTTTTAAATCAAGGGGCAAAATATGACTTCATGTGCTCTTCGAACTTTACAAATTTCATTCGTTAATATATTTTTTTCCTGCAATCTTTTTGTTGTTGGACTAAAAGCTTTTTTTAACAGCAGCTTTAAAATGCTTGAAACGAATTTCAGCAGTTTAAAAGGCTTAATGAAAATCACCATAAACTCAACTACTTGACAAGATTCTTCCGACGTATGAGAGATTCTGTGTGCTTTGTGTTCATAGACGCAATTTTTAAAAACTGGAATACAGTAAAGACATTTTTTATATGTAATCAAGAAAATAAGCGAAAGGCTGAACTGAACGCTTCGATGAACAGTTCTTTTCCTTTATTTCCTTGATTACATGTTAGAAAAATTCTCTATTAACATTCTTTGTTGATTCAGTTTGTAAAATTTCAAGGGTGGACTTTTACGTTTCTTTAAGTTTCCTAAGTTCGAGACTCAAACAACAAACTAACGGACCAGTTTGTTTACAGAACATAAGAAAAAGTTTTCCATGGTTTGTTTCACGTATGCTAAAAACTAAATGTGTAGTTCTCTTCTATCAAAATTAATAACAGAGCAGACAACAATGCGTAAAGAAATATATCAGTAGTGTTTATAACACAATTACTTGCTTACGCAACGGACAAGAAAAATACAATAAAAAAGAGCAGTTTATTCAGTTAAAAAGTAAAACAAATGCACCGCTTTTCAAAAATGGAGAGTTTTTTTTCATGATCAATTTGTATGGTTCATATTTGCTCGATGTCAAATCACTTTTGTGAGACTTCATTTATTAGTTCATTATTCAGTTATACGCTTTTTTGACCATGATTTTTCCCTCTTTTAGAGAGGGACATGTTTTCAAGTTTAATCTATATATTGTACTCTAGATTGCCGCTAATTTTGCTGTTTCGAATTCTCTCGTAAATGGTCATAAAATATCTTAACTAATGCGAAACAATTAAGGATAAAACTTCGCAGTTTTTATATTGCTTGTAACTGTTGCCTTTCACCACAGGAAACTCGCAAAAGTAGTTGCAATTGAGGTTTAGAATTACAGTTTGTACGGACGTGCGAGTAGGATTCGTATATGTAATGAATACATACACGGTTACATCAAAAACTAAAATATTTGAAACGAAATTTAATACACGTACGATTATATACTCATCCTCAAAAAGCATACAAAAGAAAACTTTCTCTCTATATTCTCAGTTTCATTGTAAATAATTTCTTTGTTTTGTTTTTGTTTGTTTTTTTTATAAAAAATTTTGCGTTTCAGTTTCTGAAGCTTTGACTAAATAAACCATGTTCATAGACAGAAACAAGTTGAAAATCAGTAATCTATGATCCAAACATGAAAAATTTAAGAGAAATAAAATCTAATGAGAAATCATTACGGGTTTAAATTCAAACTATCTTGCACTGTTATATAATGAAAACACGGCTTGTGTTAAACTTCAGGATTGTTCCTGCCTTCCACTACTGACCAGTTTTCGAAAGACGTCAGTCAATCTTTTCTTTTCCTCTCGCATAAATCAATGTATTTATAATTTGTAAAACATTTTAAAGTTGTGAGTCAATGCAAGTGGTCAATTTAACTAGTATAAAAGATGAACTCAAGTAGAGATAGCACAAACGTGCTAGTAGCTAACTTGAAGCCACTATATTGGGCAATATGGCCACGTTGGTAGCGGGATTTACCTCTTTAAACTACCATAAAAAACAGTGAGCCTGATTGCTAGCAGCCATGGACAGCTGTTTCGGCCTTTTTAGGGCTTATAAGCATGGTATAGCTAGCAAACAAGCTCGGGTTCCCAAATCAGTGGCTTCAAGTTATAGGCTTATAGCTACTAGCACGTTTGTGCTATCTATACTTGAGTTCATCTTTATAGCCAC